>Ga0302324_100000157_pt1 | contig 176543 bp, 183 predicted proteins | sample Palsa_T0_1_FD_201949 | JGI IMG/M metagenome (GOLD analysis project Ga0302324, IMG submission 201949) | Peat permafrost microbial communities from Stordalen Mire near Abisko, Sweden - Palsa_T0_1 | ecosystem: Environmental > Terrestrial > Soil > Palsa > Peat permafrost | place: Sweden: Abisko...
CGGGGACAACATCAAGATCGTCGTGGAGCTGATTGCCCCGATCGCGATGGAGCAGGGCCTGCGCTTCGCCATCCGTGAGGGCGGCAAAACCGTCGGTGCAGGTGTCGTCGCCAAGGTAATTGCGTAATCGGATTTTTGGCGCAGAGCGCCTTGACTAGGGTAGAATTCGCGCCCTTTTGTTAGGCGCTGCGCGCCAACTAATCCGGGGGTCGAGGACGACCCCCCATTTGAAAGTTAAGAGAAGACTATGGCAAACCAGAACATTCGTATCCGCCTGAAGGCTTTCGATCATCGCTTGATCGATAAGTCGGCGCGCGAAATCGTCGATACCGCGAAGCGCACCGGCGCGACCGTCAAAGGTCCGGTGCCGCTGCCCATCAAAATGGAGCGCTTTACCGTATTGACCGCCCCGCACGGCGACAAGGATGCCCGTGACCAGTTTGAAATCCGTACGCACAAGCGGCTCATGGACATTTTGAACCCCACGGACAAGACCGTGGACGCCTTGATGAAGCTCGAGCTGCCTGCCGGCGTCGACGTACAAATCAAGCTCAACTAGCGCTGCGCGCAGCTTTTCGCCGGGGTCGCAAGCGATCTTAGGCCCGAAAGCGCGGCCAAAAGCTTGAAACCAGGGCGATTTCGGGTATACTCCCGCGTCCATTTTAGAGGTCGGAGCGCGTGGGCGCCGACGCTACTTGCCTAAGGGTCTGTAGGGTCCGAGTGTCCAAACCGCCGATCTGTCGCAACGAGTGCCAGCGCCAGCAGCGCTTGCCGTATGAGGATTGACAATGTCCATTGGTCTGGTTGGCCGCAAATGCGGCATGACCCGAGTATTCACCGACGCCGGTGTCACCGTCCCCGTGACGGTCGTCGAGGCGTTACCGAATCGCATCTCGCAAGTCAAAAACGATAAAACCGACGGCTACCGTGCGGTTCAGGTCACTATTGGCGCACGCCGTCCGTCGCGGGTCGGTAAGGCTCTGGCCGGCCACTTTGCCAAGGCCAATGTTGCCGCCGGGTACGCCTCTCAGGAATTCCGTTTGGGCAAGGGCGAAGGCGAGGCGCTTGCGACAGGCGGCGAAATCAAGGTCGATATGTTCACCGCCGGCCAAATGGTCGATGTCACGGGCACCACGCTGGGCAAGGGTTTCCAGGGCACGATGAAGCGGCACAACTTCGCGGGCGGCATGAAAACCCACGGAAATTCACTGTCGCACCGTGCACCGGGATCAATCGGCCAACGCCAGACGCCGGGACGCGTATTCAAGGGCAAGCGAATGTCGGGCCATATGGGCATGCGCAATCGCACCATCGAAAATCTGCGCATCGTCGAGGTTGACGTCGCGCGCAATCTGCTGCTCATCAGCGGCGCCGTGCCGGGCGGCGAAGGCGCCCGGGTTGTCGTCAGACCTTCGGTCAAGGCCAAAGGCCAGGCGCGCCGTCTGAAGTTGATGCCTAACAAGGCTCCTGCTGCCGCCAAGGGCGCCCCCGCTGCCAAGGCTGCCGCGCCTGCGAAGGGCGCAGCCAAAGCCGACAAGAAGTAGACCTCATGAAAGTCCAGCTGAAAAATGCGAAACCCGCCAGCGAAATTCAATTGTCGGACGTCGCCTTTGGGCGCGCCTACAACGAAGCGCTGGTGCACCAGGTCGTGACTGCGTACATGGCGGCCGGCCGGGCTGGCACCAAGGCGCAGAAAACCCGCGCCGAAGTACGCGGCGGCGGCAAGAAACCGTGGAGCCAAAAGGGCACCGGGCAGGCGCGCGCCGGGTCGATTCGCAGCCCCATCTGGGTCGGCGGCGGACGGACTTTCGCCGCCAAGCCGCGCGATTTCTCGCAGAAGGTCAATCGCAAAATGTATCGCGCAGCCATGCAATCCATGGTGTCGCAGTTGGTGCGTGATGATCGCTTGGTGGCCGTCGAGTCGATCGAGTTGAGCGCACCGCGAACCAAACTGCTCATCAGCAAGCTGGCTGAGTTCGGGTTGACGCGGGCGCTTATTCTGGTCGAAGCCTATGAAGAGAAATTATTCCTGGCTGCTCGCAATGTCCCCCACGTGGATGTGATGCCGGTGGCATCGCTCGATCCCTTGAGCTTGATCAAGCATGACAAGGTAATCGCCACCGTGGGCGCCTTGAAGATGCTCGACCAGCGTCTCGGAGGCGCGAATGAATAAAGAACGATTGATGACCGTGCTGATTCAGCCGCACGTGTCGGAGAAGGCCGCGACGATCGCCGAAAAGGCGAATCAATACGTATTTCGCGTGCGCGACGATGCTTCCAAAGCCGAGGTCAAGCAGGCCGTGGAGTTGATGTTCGAGGTCAAGGTCGAAGGCGTGAACCTGCTGAATCGCCCTGGCAAGACGCGCCGCTTCAAGAATATGGCAGGCAAGCGCAACGGCTTCAAGAAAGCCTACGTGCGATTGCAATCCGGCCAGTCCATCGACTTCACCGGCGCCGCAGCGAAGTAAGGAACCTAAGGCCATGGCACTCATCAAGATGAAGCCGACCTCACCGGGTACGCGCTTCGTGGTAAAAATCGACCGCTCGCACCTGCACAAGGGCGGGCCGCTCGAGTCCCTGACAACGAAGAAAAATCGCACCGGCGCGCGCAATCATTCCGGACGGCAGACGACCCGTCACATCGGCGGCGGCCACAAGCAGCGCTATCGGTTGGTCGATTTCAAGCGCGATAAGGACGGCATCCCGGGCGTCGTCGAGCGCCTCGAATATGATCCGAACCGCACCTCGCATCTCGCGCTGGTCCTCTACAAGGATGGCGAGCGGCGCTACATTCTTGCGCCCAAAGGGGTCAAGGCCGGCGATGAGATCCGTTCCGGCTCCGATGCGCCGATCAAGGCCGGCAACGCGATGCCGCTGCGGCACATTCCGGTCGGCAGCACGGTGCACAACATCGAATTGAAAGTCGGCAAGGGCGGCCAGATGGCGCGCAGCGCCGGCGCTTCTGCGCAGTTCGCGGCGCGCGAGGGCGTGTACGCCAGCTTGCGCCTGAAGTCCGGCGAAATGAGAAAGGTGCATGTCGATTGCCGGGCGACCATCGGCGAAGTGGGCAACGATGAACACAATCTGCGCGTGTTCGGCAAGGCAGGCGCGGTTCGCTGGTTGGGTGTGCGTCCGACGGTGCGCGGCGTCGTGATGAACCCGGTCGACCATCCGCACGGCGGCGGCGAAGGCAAGTCCGGCCAGGGCAATCCGCATCCCGTGAGCCCGTGGGGTCTGCAGACCAAGGGCAAGAAAACGCGCCGCAATAAGCGCACCGACGGCATGATCGTGCAGCGTCGCAAGAACAAACGATTGTAAGAGACTGGAGAATCATCAGTGCCTCGTTCGCTCAAGAAAGGCCCGTTCGTCGATTTGCACCTGGCCAAGAAGGTGCAAACCGCCAGCCAGAAAAATGATAGGCGCCCGATCAAGACCTGGTCGCGCAGATCGATGGTCATCCCCGACATGGTCGGTTTGACCATCGCCGTGCACAACGGCCGGCTGCACGTGCCGGTGTTGGTGTCCGAGAACATGGTCGGCCACAAGCTCGGCGAATTTGCGCCCACGCGCACGTTCAAGGCGCATTCCGGCGACAAGAAAGTCACGGTAGCGGAGTAGGCGATGCAGACGAAAGCAGTTTTGCGATATGCGCGCATCTCTCCTCAGAAGTGCCGTTTGGTTGTCGACACCATCCGCGGCAAGTCGGCGACGCTCGCGGTAAACACCTTGAAATTCATGCCGAAGAAAGGCGCGAAGATCGTCCTCAAGGTGCTCGATTCCGCGATCGCCAATGCGTACAACAATTTCAATGCCGATGTCGATGATTTGAAAGTGACGCGGGTCGAGGTCGATCCGGCGCCCATGCTCAAGCGCTTTCACGCGCGCGCCAAGGGGCGCGGCGTGCGCATCGCCAAGCGCAACAGTCATATCCTGGTTCAAGTGTCCGACGGCAAGCGAGAGGCCTAATGGGTCAGAAAGTCAATCCGATTGGTATTCGTCTCGGCATCACACGCGACTGGTCGTCGAAGTGGTACGCGCATTCGAAAAACTTCGCCTCGAATATTCACACCGATTTCCTGGTGCGCAAGTATTTGAACAAGAAGCTTGCCGACGCATCGGTGAGCCACATTCATATCGAGCGCGCCGCGCGCCGCGCCAACATCACCATTCATACGGCGCGTCCGGGAATCGTGATCGGCAAGAAGGGCGAAGACATCGAGAAACTTCGCACCGCCGTGGCCAAGATCCTCGGCATGACCATGAACGATGTGCGCTTGAATATCGCCGAGATCCGCAAACCCGAGCTCGATGCCAAGCTCGTTGCCGAAGGTATTTCCCAGCAGTTGGAGAAGCGCGTGATGTTTCGCCGCGCCATGAAGCGCGCGGTCACGAATACGATGCGCTCCGGCGCGCTGGGCATCAAGGTGCGCATTTCCGGCCGTTTGAACGGTTCGGAAATCGCCCGCACCGAGACCAATCGGGAAGGCCGGGTTCCGCTACATACGTTTCGCGCCGACATCGACTACGGCTTGGCGGAGGCGCAAACCACTTACGGCGTGATCGGAATCAAGGTCTGGATATTCAAGGGCGAAGTCTTCGACAAACCCGAAGCCGAGGCCGCGGAGGGCGAGGCCGAGGGCGCAGCAGCGGCTGCGGCGAAGACCGCCGAAACCGCGGCGCCGGCTGCGGGTTGAACTAGGGTTATGCAAGCATGATGCAGCCGAAGCGGACAAAATTCCGCAAACAATTCAAGGGCAAGATCTCGGGCAGCGCGCAGCGCGGCAACTCGGTCGCGTTCGGCGAGTTCGGCCTGAAGGCCACCGATCGATGCCGCATGACGGCTCGTGAAATCGAAGCGGCGCGGCGCGCCATTTCACGCTACGTGAAGCGCGGCGGGCGTATTTGGATACGCGTGTTTCCGGACGTGCCGATCACGCAGAAGCCGCTCGAAGTGCGCATGGGCTCGGGCAAGGGCAACGTCGAGTACTGGGTGGCGCGAGTGCTGCCCGGCAAAGTGCTGTTCGAGATCGAAGGCATGAGCGAAACGGTGGCGCGCGAGGCGTTCCGCCTGGCGTCCGCCAAGCTGTCGGTGTCGACCGCATTCGTCAAGCGTCAGGTGCGTACATGAAGGCGAAAGATTTGCGCGCCAAGGCGCCCAAGGATCTCGGCGAGGAGCTGCTCAAGCTGCGCCGCGAACAGTTCAATTTGCGCATGGCGCGCGCCACTGGACAGGCGGCGAAGCCGGATCAATTTGCGAAAGTGCGTAAGAACATTGCGCGCGTAAAAACTGTGCTTGCCCAATCCAAGGCGGCCGGAGGTAAGGCGTGATGTCGACCGAAGCAGCAAACACCGAAACAGCCGCCGGCGCCGCGCCGGTGCCCGGACAGCGCTTGCTCACCGGCAAGGTGGTCAGCAACAAGATGGACAAAACCATTGCGGTTTCCGTCGAGCGTCTGGTGAAGCATCCGACCTACGGCAAGTACATCCGGCGCACCACCAAATTATTGGCTCACGATGAGAGCAATGAGTGCAAGGAAGGCGACACGGTCTCCATCAAGCCGTGCCGGCCGATGTCGCGCCGTAAGTCATGGGTGCTGGTGCGCGTCGTCGATCGCGCCCGTTCGGAATAAGAGGCCGCGCCAACATGATCCAGATGCGAACGATTCTGAATGTGGCCGACAACAGCGGCGCCAAGCGCCTGATGTGCATCAAGGTGCTCGGCGGCTCGAAGCGCCGTTACGCGGCCGTGGGCGACGTGATCAAGGTGAGCGTCAAGGACGCGATTCCGCGCGGCAAGGTAAAGAAAGGCGAAGTCTACGACGCGGTGGTGGTCCGCACCAAAAGCGGCGTGCGCCGCTCCGACGGATCGTTGATTCGTTTCGACACCAATGCGGCGGTGTTGTTGACCAACAAGCTCGAGCCCATCGGCACCCGTATCTTCGGGCCCGTGACCCGCGAGCTGCGCAATGTGCAGTTCATGAAAATCATTTCCCTCGCACCGGAAGTGCTGTGATGAAAAAGATTCGCAAGGGCGACATGGTAATTTTGACGGCCGGCCGGGACAAAGGCCGCAAGGGCGCCGTCATCGAAGTTTTGGCGGACGATCGCGTGCGTGTCGAAGGCCTCAACATATCCAAGAAGCATCAGCGGCCAAATCCGAACATGAACGTGCAGGGCGGCATCATCGAGCGCGAAGCGCCGCTGCACGTGTCGAACGTGCTGGTCTTCAATCCGGCCACCCAGAAGGGCGACCGCGTGGGGTTCAAGCTGCTCGAAAACGGCCGCAAGGTGCGCGTGTTCAAGTCGAACAAAGAAATGGTCGACGCGAAATGAGAACCATATTGCAGGGGTGCGTCAGCACTTAAAGAACATGGCAGCAAGACTGAAAAAGATATTCAACGACAAAATCGTGCCCGAGCTCAAGAGCAAGCTCGAGCTGAAGAACACCATGGAAGTCCCGCGGATCCTGAAGATCACGGTGAACATGGGTGTTGGCGAGGCCGTGGCCGACAAGAAGGTCATGGACGCCGCCACCGCCGATATGGCGAAGATCACCGGCCAGAAACCGGCCGTGACAAAAGCGAAGAAGTCGGTCGCGACTTTCAAGGTCCGCGATGGCCAGGCCATCGGCTGCAAAGTCACCTTGCGCGGCGACCGCATGTACGAATTCCTCGATCGCCTGGTGAGCATAGCCATTCCCCGAATCAGGGACTTCCGGGGAATAAGCACACGCTCGTTCGACGGCCGCGGCAACTACAGCTTAGGGATCAAGGAGCAGATCATTTTCCCCGAGATACAGTACGACCAGATCGATCAAATCCGTGGCATGGACATCACCATCTCCACCTCCGCGCGCGATGACAAGCACGGGCGCGCGCTCCTGGAAGCTTTCAACTTTCCGTTCCGCAAGTAGGGTAATAGCCCATGGCCAAGACGAACATGCTCATGCGCGAGAAGAAGCGCCTCAAGATAGCGAAGAAATACGCTAAGAGACGCGCTGAGCTCAAAGAGCTGATCCGCGAGCCGAAAACCGGAGCGGAAGAACGCGCCGCCGCGCAGGCGGAGCTGCAGAAGCAGCCGCGCGACGCCGGCAAGACGCGGCAGCGCAACCGCTGTTCGATCACCGGCCGTTCACGCGGCGTGTACCGCAAATTCGGGTTGGCGCGCACCAAGCTGCGCGAAGCGGCCAACCGCGGTGAGATTCCAGGCCTGTCCAAGGCAAGCTGGTGAGGCGCGCACAATGAGCATGACTGATCCGATTGCCGATCTTCTGACGCGTATCCGTAATGCGCAATCCGCGGGGAAACCGACCGTGGGCGTGGGCGCGTCGAAGCTGAAACTGGCCATCCTCAAGGTATTGAAGGACGAGGGCTATATCGGCGGCTTCGGCGTCGATACTGCGGGCGCCAAGAGCACCTTGTCGATCGAGCTGAAGTACCACGAGGGCCGCCCCGTCATCGATCGCATCGAGCGCATCAGCCGTCCGGGCCTGCGCATTTATCGCGGCAAGGATGAGTTGCCCAAGGTGCTCGGCGGCTTGGGCGTCGCGGTGGTTTCCACGCCTCAGGGCATCATGTCCGACAAGCAGGCGCGCGCCGCGGGCACCGGCGGCGAAGTGCTTTTCGTTGTGCAATAGGGCCGTTCGATAGGATTCAATTATGTCTCGAGTCGCAAAAATGCCGGTAGATCTTCCGCAGGGTGTCAGCGCCACGATTGGCGCGGATGCCGTGACGCTGAAGGGTGCGAAAGGCTCTTTGACGCTGGCGATCAAGAGCGGCGTCAAGGTGGTGCAGCAGGACAAGCACCTGGAGGTCCAGGCGGACACGACCGCGGAAGGCATGAACGCCGTCGCGGGTTCGACGCGGGCGCATCTCGCCAACATGGTCATGGGCGTGACCAAGGGCTACGAGAAAAAGCTGGAATTGGTGGGCGTTGGTTATCGCGCCGCCGTTCAGGCCAAGAACCTGACCCTCACGCTGGGCTTTTCGCACCTCATCAATTACGCGATTCCCGAGGGGATCACCATCGAAACGCCGAGCCAGACGGAAATCATCGTCAAGGGCATCGATCGGCAACGCGTCGGCCAGACCGCGGCGGAGATTCGCGGATTCAGACCGCCGGAGCCCTACAAGGGCAAGGGCGTGAAGTACTCGGATGAAAAGATTTCGCTGAAAGAGGCGAAGAAGAAGTAATCATGAAATTGACCAAACAAGACACACGCTTGCGCCGCGCGCTGCGGGGCCGGGTGAAGATCAAGGAGCTGGCCGCATTGCGCCTCTCGGTGCACCGCACGCCGCAGCATATTTATGCCCAGATCTTTGCGGCCGAAGGCGACAAGGTTCTGGTCGCCGCATCGACCGTGCAGAAAGATGTGCGCGGCGAATTGAAAAGTACCGGCAATATCGAGGCCGCCAAGGCCGTCGGCCGCGCCATCGCGGAACGCGCGACCGCCAAGGGTATCAAAAAGGTCGCTTTCGACCGTTCCGGTTTCATGTACCACGGACGCGTGAAAGCGCTGGCAGAGGCCGCACGCGAAGCAGGCCTCGAGTTCTAACTGAAGGTCTTAAGGGCACACTATGGCGAGAGTAGAAAAACCAATGTCCGGCGATGACCTGCTCGAGAAGCTGGTCGCGGTGAACCGCGTCGCCAAAGTGGTCAAGGGCGGCAAGCAATTCGGCTTTACTGCACTTACTGTGGTGGGCGATGGCGCCGGCCGCGTCGGTTTCGGTTATGGCAAGGCGCGCGAAGTGCCGGTCGCGATTTCCAAGGCCATGATGCAGGCCCGTAAGAGCCTGGTGACGGTGTCTTTGAAGAACGAAACCCTGTTCTATGCGGTCAAAGGTCGGCATGGGACCACGAGGGTATATATGCAGCCTGCCGCCGACGGTACCGGCGTCATCGCCGGAGGCGGCATGCGCGCGGTATTCGAGTGCGCCGGCGTGCGCAACGTCCTGGCGAAGAGCTACGGATCGCGCAACCCCATCAATGTGGTGCGCGCCACCATGGATGCGCTCGGCAAGCTGCGCACCCCGGATGACATCGCAGCGAAGCGTGGCAAGAGCGTTGAAGAGATTGTGGGCTGAACATGGCTGAACAGAACGTAAGAGTGACGTTGATCAAGAGCCTGGCCGGCCAACTCGCCAGTATTCGCGCCTCGGCCCGGGGCCTGGGTCTGCGCCGGATCGGCCATAGCGTGGTGGTGGCGGATACTCCATCGAATCGCGGCATGATGAATGCGGCGAGCCACATGCTCAAAGTGGAGCCTGCCTTGGGCTCAGGGAAAGTTTAATGAGATTGAACACCATCAAGCCGGCTGCCGGCTCCAAACGCACGCGATTGCGCGTGGGCCGCGGCGCGTCCGCCGGCCAGGGGAAAACCTGCGGCCGGGGCGTCAAGGGCCAGCGCGCGCGCAAGGGTGGCTATCACAAGGTAGGGTTCGAAGGCGGCCAAATGCCCCTGCAGCGGCGCTTGCCGAAAATCGGCTTTCGTTCCGCCATGAAGGCATCCCGTGCCGAACTGACATTGTCGGACTTGATGCGGGTTTCCGGCTCCGAGGTTACTTTGGCGGGGTTGATCGAGGCGAATCTGGTGTCCGAGAACACCAAACTCGTGAAGATCATTTTGTCCGGCGCCGTCACCAAGCCGTTCACGATCAAAGACAAGGTCATTACCGCGACCAAGGGCGCCAAGGCCGCCGTTGAGTCCGCCGGCGGCCGGTTCGAGGCTTAAGAGAAACCCGTGGTCACATCCAGCACCAATGCAGCCGCCGCTCTGGGGGACATCACCCGCTTCGCCGAAATGCGCAAGCGTCTGCTGTTCTTGCTGGGGGCGCTCGTGGTGTACCGGGTGGGCACGTTCATTCCGGTCCCCGGCATCGATGCCGCGAAGTTTGCGGCCTTCTTTTCGAGCCAGAACGGCACGCTGCTCGGCATGTTCAACATGTTTTCCGGCGGCGCGCTGCAGCGTTTCAGCATCCTCGCGCTGAACGTCATGCCTTACATCACCGCGTCCATCATCGTACAGATGGCTTCGATGGTGTACCCGCCCTGGAATCAGATCCGCAAGGACGGTGAATCGGGACGCCGCAAGCTGATGCAGTACACGCGCTACGGCACGGTCGGACTGGCGGCATTCCAAGGCTTCGGCGCGGCGCTGGCCATTCAGAATTCCAGCGGCAACCTGGTGCCGAATCCGGGCTTCCAATTCCTGTTCATCGCCACCCTCTCCATCACCACGGGCACGCTGTTCATCATGTGGCTGGGCGAGCAAATCACCGAACGCGGCATCGGCAACGGCATCACCATGATCATCGTGGCGGGAATCATCGCCGGGCTGCCGCGCGCCATCGGCAACACGCTGGACATGGTGCGTTCCGGGGAAATGAACCCGCTGATCGTCCTCCTGATCGTCGTGGTCGTGGTGATGGTGACGCTGTTCTGCGTCTTCGTCGAGCGCGCGCAGCGCAAGATCCAGGTGAACTATGCGAAGCGCCAGGTCGGCCGGCGCATGATGCAGGGTCAGAGCACCCATCTGCCGTTCAAGCTCAACATGGCCGGCGTGATTCCGCCGATTTTTGCCTCCAGCCTGTTGGTGTTTCCGGCCACGATAGCCCAGTTTTTCGGCAACAGCCCAAACCCGAATGTCATTCAGAGGACCTTGCAAAAGATCGCGGCCGTCCTCAATTATGGTCAGCCGCTGCACGTTTTGCTGTTCGGACTACTGGTGGTCGGATTCGCGTTTTTCTATGTGGCGTTGGTGTATGACGCGCGCGATACGGCCGAGAATCTCAAGAAAGCGGGCGCCTTCATTCCCGGCATTCGCCCCGGCCAGCAGACCGGCGATTACCTGGACAAGGTGCTCACCCGGCTGACGCTGTGGGGCGGTTTGTACATCATGGCGGTGTGTTTGCTGCCGGAAATCATTCGCATGGTGAATCCGGCCATTCCCTTCCAGTTTGGCGGCACTTCGCTATTGATCATCGTCGTCGGCGTCATGGATTTCGTCGCGCAGGCCAGCTCGCACATGATGTCGCAGCAATATGAGGGCCTGATGAAAAAGGCCAGCCTTCGAGGCATTGGAGCTAAGAAATGAAAGTTCGACCGTCAGTGAAGAAGATCTGCAAGAACTGCAAAGTCGTGCGGCGCCGCGGCATCGTTTACATCATCTGTTCGTCGGATGCCCGCCACAAGCAGCGCCAGGGCTAGGGCGACATAAGAGGCTAGTGAATTGATCTCTCAAGGTTTTTCTAATATACTAGCGCGCTTTTTTTCGTGGGCGCGGGTGGAGAAATAGATGGCGCGTATCGCCGGCATCAACATACCGATGAACAAGCATGTGGTCATCGGCCTGACCCACATTTTCGGCATCGGCAACAGCCGCGCGCTGCGCATTTGCGATGCGGCGGGCGTGAAGTATCACGTCAAAGTGAAGGACCTGACCGATGCCGAAGTGGCATCGCTGCGATCTCAAGTCGCGAAATTCGCGGTCGAAGGCGACTTGCGCCGCGAAGTGTCGATGAACATCAAGCGCCTGATGGACTTGGGCTGCTATCGAGGCATTCGGCACCGCAAGGGTTTGCCGATGCGCGGGCAGCGCACGCGAACCAATGCCCGCACGCGCAAGGGGCCGCGCAAGCAAGCAGTGAAGATGAACGCGCCGCCGGGCAAGGTCTAAGAGAACACATATATGGCTGATCAGAAACAGAACGCAACTCAGGGCAACGCCGGCGCCGCCGCGGGCGCCAAGCCGGTGCGCAAGAAGGTTCGCAAGAACGTGCTCGATGCCATCGCGCATGTGCACGCCTCGTTCAACAACACCATCATCACCATCACCGATCGGCAGGGCAATACACTGTCGTGGGCGACTTCAGGCGGCTGCGGCTATCGCGGTTCGCGCAAATCCACGCCGTTCGCGGCGCAGGTTGCCGCCGAGCGCGCCGGCACGGCGGCTCAGGAACATGGCGTGAAAAATGTCGAAGTGCGAGTCATGGGTCCGGGCCCGGGCCGCGAGTCCGCGGTGCGTGCGTTGAACGGCTGTGGTTTGAAGATCACGAATATCGAAGATGTCACGCCGATTCCGCACAACGGCTGCCGTCCGCCCAAGAAGCGTCGCGTCTAAAAGGTTCGCAATGGCAAAATATACCGGTCCGAAATGCAAGCTGTCTCGCCGCGAGGGAACCGATCTGTTCCTGAAGAGCGGCGTCAAGCCGCTCGAGTCGAAGTGCAAGCTCGAAGTGCCGCCCGGCGGCGTCAAGAGCGAACGCAAGCAGCGGCTGTCGGAATACGGATTACAGCTGCGCGAGAAGCAGAAATTGCGCCGCATGTATGGCGTGCTCGAGCGGCAATTTCGCAACTACTACCAGAAGGCCGCAGGAAGGCCCGGTGCGACCGGTGAGACTCTGCTGCAATTTTTGGAATGCCGGCTGGACAATGTTGTCTACCGGATGGGCTTTGCCTCGACGCGCGCCGAGGCTCGGCAGCTGGTGAGCCACAAGGGCGTCGCGGTCAATGACAAGCTGGTCAACATCGCCTCTTACCAGTGCAAGGCGGGCGATGTCATCAATTTGCGAGAACGCGCCAAAAAGCAGACCCGGGTTACCGCCGCTCTCACTATCGCAGCGCAGGTAGGCTTTCCCGATTGGGTCGAAGTTGACGACAAGAAATTCTCTGGCGTCTTGAAGTCAGTGCCTGACCGGCAGGAAATTCTGCCGGACATCAACGAGAGCCTGGTCGTCGAGTTGTATTCCAAGTAGCGCAGCGCAGCCAAGCGGCTGCGTTGTCCCCAGTTAGTCAACGAGGGTCTTCCATGCAGGGATCGATCAATGAATTCTTGAAGCCGCGGGTCGTCAAAGTCCAGCCCGTGTCGCCGCGCCACGCCCGCATCGTGATCGAACCGTTCGAACGCGGTTTCGGCCACACGCTGGGCAATGCGCTGCGTCGAGTGCTGCTGTCGTCGTTGCCGGGCGCCGCCATCACTGAGATCGAAATCGAGGGCGTGCTGCACGAATACACCGCCATCGAAGGGGTCCAAGAGGATGTCGTCGACATTCTGTTGAACTTGAAGGCGGTCGCCATCCGTATGCATACCCGCGATGTCGCCGAAGTGCGCTTGCACAAGAAAGGCCCTGGCCCGGTGACGGCCGGCGACATTGCCGGGGACCATGACATCGAGATTTTAAATCCGGATCTGGTGATCGCCAACCTAACGAAAGCCGGCGAATTGTCGATGTCGCTGAAAGTCGAGCGCGGACGCGGCTATCGTCCGGCGGCTCAACGCATGGCTTTCGAAGAACAGACGCGGGCCATCGGCCGCCTGCAGCTGGACGCATCGTTCAGCCCGGTGCGCAAGGTGACTTACAACGTCGAAAGTGCGCGCGTCGAACAGCGCACCGATCTCGACAAGCTCATTCTGGATATTGAAACCAACGGCACGATCGATCCGGAGGAAGCGATTCGCCGCGCCGGCGGCATTCTCAAGGATCAGCTGTCGGTATTCGTCGATTTGCAGGGCCAGGACGAGTCCACCGCCAAGGCCACCGAAACGCAGTTCGATCCGATTCTGCTGCGTCCGGTGGATGAGTTGGAACTGACGGTGCGAAGCGCCAATTGCCTCAAAGCCGAGAACATCCATTACATCGGCGATTTGGTGCAGCGCACGGAAGTGGAATTGCTGCGCACACCTAATCTGGGCAAGAAGTCCCTGACCGAGATCAAAGAGGTTCTGGAGAGCCATGGCTTGACCCTGGGCATGCGGATCGACAACTGGCCGCCGCCGGGACTGAAGCGCGACGACGAGCGCGACGGCATTTGAATCGCGCCAACGATCATTGAAACTTAGGGTCTAGAGAACATGCGTCATAGAAACAGCGGGCGTCAGCTTTCGCGTAATGCCTCTCATCGACACGCGATGTTGCGCAACATGGCGACCTCGCTGCTGCAGCACGAGACCATTCGCACCACGGTGCCGAAGGCCAAGGAGCTGCGGCGTGTGGTCGAACCCTTGATCACACTGGCCAAGGTCGACTCGATAGCGATGCGCCGATTGGCGTATGCGCGGCTGCGCGACATCGGCGTCGTTGACAAGCTGTTCGCGGACCTCGGGCCGCGTTTCAAGGCGCGGGCGGGCGGCTACACGCGAATTCTGAAGATGGAACCGCGTCCCGGCGATTCGGCCGGTATGGCCCTCATGCAGCTGGTCGATCCCGCCGTCGTGGTCACCGAGAAGAAAGAAGATCCGAAGGCCGGCAAGGCGCCCAAGGGTTCAGCCAAGAAATCCAAAAAGGCCGCGCCGGTCGCCGAAGAGACGGCGGCAGCCGAGAAGCCGAAACGCCGCAAGAAAGCCGCCGCCTGAAGAAAACTGCCGCCTGAGGCAACTGCCGCCTGATTGGCGAGCACGGTTAAGAAACGTCAAGCGGCGAGCCGCGCAAAGGCATCCCGCGTCATATTTTCCGGCGCCGCGGCTGTCGCCACGACATTGTCTTCGATTCGAACGCCGCCATATGGCTTGAGTTCCTCGACCACTGCCCAGTCGATGTGCTGTCGGCGTGCATCACCATGGGCCGCGGCCAACAGAGAATCGATGAAGTAGATACCGGGTTCCACCGTGACGACAACACCGGGCTCCAGCATGCGCGTGAGGCGCAAGTAGGGATGGCCCGCCGGTCTTTGCCGCTCGTGGCCCTTATCATCGTCCATCACGCCGCCGACGTCGTGTACTTGCAGGCCCAGAAGATGTCCGATGCCGTGGGGAAAGAACACGCTGGTTACTCCTGATTCCAAGGCAGCTTGCCCCGGCATTCTCGTCAACTTCATCTGCTGCATGAGGTCTCCCAAGATGCGGTGCGCGGACAGGTGCACCTCCCGGTAGTCGCGGCCCGCGACAATCTCGCTGCATAACTTAAGCTGCGCCTCATCCATGGCTCGTACGAGCTCCGCGAACCGCCCGGGACCTTTGGCGTAGGTGCGGGTGATGTCCGCCGCATAGCCCCTATATTGCGCCCCGGCATCGATCAATAAAGAGCGCAGCGACGATGGCGGCGCGCGCTCCAGATGCTGATAGTGCAGAACCGCGGCATTTTCGTTGTAAGCCACTATATTGTTGTACGGCATCTCCTCCTCGCGCATCAAACAGGCCGCTAAATAGCTCATATGTGCCTCGTATTCGGAGCCTCCGCGACGAAACACCTCCAGCGCCGCGGCATGGCCGCGCGCGCCGAGTTCGCTCGCCCTGCGCATGCATTCAAGTTCATAGGGAGTTTTCACGGCACGATCGTAATTGAGGCGTGCCATCAGGTCCGGCGGATTTAGATTCGCAGGCGCTGTATCGGCGCCCGCGGCGTCAGGCCCGATAAAGGCGACGCGCCCGAGATTCGCCCAATGACCGGCAGCCTTCGCGTCATCATCCATGACGATCAGTTCCACGGCGTTCGTCCAGGGCGCCTGCGGCAGCTTGGCGGGTTTGTGCCAAAAATCGTTGGGCTGGTAGAACAAGACCTTCGGGCGGGCGTCCGGTGAATACACGAGAATGCAGCGCGGATTGTCCACAATGGGCACCCAGGCCTTGAACTGCGGATTCACCTTGTAGGGATAGTCCTGGTCGTCGAGGAATTGAATCGGCGGCCTTCCGGCGTGAATGACCAGCGCGTCAAAGCCCGTCGCCGCCAGCGCCCGGTCAGTGCGCTGCATGAGCGTCGCCAAATGCGTCGCATATAGGTTATCGAGACTGGAATCGCTCACATCTCCTCCGCCCTCAAGTGGGATGGCCTAAAGTATGCGCCAGACGCGAAAGAGATATGAAATTGAGGCAAAACCCTCTAAAATCCCTTCGGACGTTTGGGTGAAGGCCCAAAAGAACACACGGCCTAAGCTTTTAATCCTTAAAATTTCTGGGGTATCGATAGATGAAGACCAAACTTGCTTTAAGCGCCTTTGTCGCTGCGTTCATGCTGAGTGCTTGCGGCAGCAAGACCGAGGCTCCTGCCCCGGCCGTTGATACGACTCCTCCGGCGGCTGCCGCCGATTCTGCTGCTTCGGCCGCTGCCGACTCAGCCGCCGCCGCCAGCGCCGCCGCCGACGCTGCCAGTGCAGCAGCATCCGCCGCGAAGCCGTAAATTCGCGCATCTGGCTGATCCCACATGCCCGGGCGGGCTGCCGTATGGCACGTTCGTCCGGGCTGTGTCTTTTCAAGCATTGAGGATGCAGTTTCGTTGCTCGTCAGCATTCGCGACGTTCGCAGTTCAAAACAGGATCGCCAGTGGATCCAGAGCGTTTACGGCGAGTACCTCGAATCTTTAGCCGATTTGAACACCGGATTATTTTCCGTGATCGGCACGGGCAACCCGCACCAAGACGAAATCTTCGCCCACTGGTTCTCGAACGATCAATCGCATCCTTTGCTGATTCTTAAAGGGCGCGATTCGGTCGGATTTGCTCTGGTGACCCGGCCGCGCATTCCAATCGTGGGCGAGAAAAGCGCAAATTACAGAATGTCGGAGTTCTTCATTCGCCAACAGTACCGCAGAGCGGGCATCGGCCGCGACGCGGCGACTTTGATATTCAACCGATTCGCCGGCGATTGGGAAATCGTCGAGTATCTGCGCCATCCCGGCTCGGTGGCATTCTGGCGCCATGTGGTCGCCGGATACAGCTCGGGAAAATTCAAGGAGCGCTCCCAAAACGGCGAAGTCCAGCAGCGATTCACGAGCCGGCCCGCGGTGCTTCGCTGAGGACGAAAAGCCGCATGCGCATATCAAGAGAGCTATTTTTCTGGGGCGCGGCGATCGTCGCTTGCGCGGGCCCCGCGACGGGTTCGGCAGAGGATCTCGCGGCCGCTCGCGCGTGCGGGGCAATCGTCGATGCAACGGCGCGATTGGCCTGTTATGACGCCGCATTTGCGGTAACGCCGCCCCCGCCGGAGCGGCAATTCGGGGACAACGATCACCTTCAGAAGCAGCGCACGCCGCAGGTCGACGTTCCCAAGTTTGTGGAGGCTCAGGTTACCAAGGCGGTGCCCTTGGGACAGGGGCTCTATCGCTTGTCTTTGGACAATGGCCAGGTATGGGAGACGCGGAATTCGGACTGGACATTGGAGTTCAAAACCAGCGATGTGATCACGGTTTCGCGACTTCCCCTGGGTGGCTATCAGATTTCAATGCGCGGCAAGAGCCGCAGCGTACCAGCCAAGCGAATTCAATAGCTCAGCAGTTAAGATTTCCCTTTTTCTGTCGATTCCTGGAGTCTTGTGTCGCCCCCAACTGACGCCGCATTTGATTTCGTTCGCATTCTGGCCGCCGAATTATCCGGCGGCCATGTGGATCTGCCGTCGTTTCCTGAAATCGCGGTAAAAGTCCGGCGCGTTCTCGAGGACTCCGAGACCTCGACGGACAAGGTCGTCCGTGTCGTCGGATCCGAACCCGCGTTGGTGGGACAGCTATTGCGGATTGCAAACTCCGCATCCCTGAATCGCAGCGGCCGCGCCGTCACGGACCTGCGCACCGCGATCAATCGAATCGGCTACAACATGGTTCGCAGTGCCGCAATGTCCTTTTCGATGAACCAGATTCGCAACAGCAACAAATTGGCGGCCCTGGCGCCACACCTGAAGGATCTCTGGGAGCGCAGCACTTATGTGGCCGCGTACGCCTATGTTCTGGCGCGGGAGTGCAGCCGAGTGAATCCGGACGAGGCGCTGCTCGCGGGAATGATGCACGGAATCGGCAAGCTGTACATATTGACGCGAGCTGTTGCTCACCCAGAATTATTTACCAATGAAACCGCGCTGAACGACATCATCAGCGAATGGTATCCCTCCATCGGCAAGGCGATTCTCGAGAACTGGGGCTTCTCCGAATCGATGGCGCGCGCGGTGGGACAGGAGGATTCTTCGCGGCACGATGCCCACGCGCCGGATTTGACCGACGTGGTTGCCGCCGCCGTTGTGATGGTCTCATCCGGCACGGACATCGCCGGACTCGAAGCCGCGTTGCAAGGACTGCCGGCCGCCAAGCGGCTGGGCCTGGACGAATCGAAGACGCACGCCGTGATGCAGGATTCAGCGGCTGAAGTTACCGCGCTCTGTCAAGCGCTCGCCAGCTGAATTAAACCCGCGACTCCTCGGCGAAGGCCTCGGCGACGTAGCTCACATTGTGGGGCATGATGCCCGCGAGGTTCATGCGGCTGTCCGGGGTCATGTAAATGTGATGCTTCTCGCGCAGCCGATCGACCGCCTCGGTTGGCACGCCAAGCAGGGAAAACATCCCGCGCTGGGTGCGGATGAAGTCGAAGGAGTTACCGCCCGTCGCCTGTTCGAGCCCGAGGGCGAGCAGTGCGCGCATATCCTCGATCCGTCTGCGCATGGCATCAAGTTCCGCGATCCAGTCTCCTTTGAGCGCCGGGTCCGCGAAGATCCTTGCGGCGATCGCCGCGCCATGGTCGGGCGGCATGGAATAAATGCTGCGCGCGATTTGCAGCATGTGGCTCATGACGGCATCGGCGCGGGCTGCACTTTCGCTGATGACCAGCAGCGCGCCCACGCGCTCCCGATACAATCCCAGGTTCTTCGAGAACGATATCGCAATAAGCGCTTCCGGAACCCGCTCCGCCACCATGCGCACGGCGGCCGCATCGGCGTCGAGCGAGGATCCAAATCCCTGGTAAGCCAGATCCATGAATGGAATAAGGCCGCGACGCTGCAAAAGCTGCGCCAGCGCCTCCCATTGCGCCGGCGCCAAATCTGCGCCGGTAGGGTTGTGGCAGCATGCATGAATCAGCACGACATCGCCGGCGGGTACGCCTTGCAGGCGCTGCAACATCGCATCAAAGTGCAGCTCATGGGCGCCCGGATCGTAGTAAGGATAGCGCTCGAGCCGCAAGCCTGAACTTCCCAGCAGCGGCGCATGATTGCCCCAGGTCGGATCGCTCATGTGCACTGCGGCAGCGGGGGCCGCGGATCGAATCAGCTCGGCCCCCAGTTTCAGGGCGCCGCATCCCCCGGGGGTCTGCACGGCCCTTGCGCGCCGGTCGCGGCGGCTTGGGTGGGCTGTGCCCAGCACCAATTCTTCCACCGCACCGTTAAATTCCTCGCGGCCCGCCGCGGAGACATATGACTTGGTGGTCTGAGCGGCCAAGATCTCGGTTTCCGCCCTGCGGACACAATCCAGCACCGGAGTATTACCCGTAAGATCCCGGTACACACCCACGCCCAGATCAACCTTGTGGGCGCTCGGGTCCGCCCGATATTTGGCCATGAGCCCGAGAATTGAATCGGCGCTCAAGCGCTCAAAGTGCTCAAACAAAAGTTAACGCCCCTGTCTTGATTTGAGCCCATTATAGGCCACACCGTCCGAGGGGCCGGGCAACTCACCGTCTCCATTAAAAGACAGTGGTCCGAATGACAATCACCGGCTTTAGCGTGTACGCTTTGGCCAGTCACAAGCGGGAGAGCTATTTATGGCGCTTTGGAAAGAAAATCCCATACCCGGCCCGGCGGGTTCATCCGTTCCCCCACCGGCGGCCGCGCTGGACAGAAATCCACCGGAACGCATCATCAACGATCCAGGATTGGCCGTTTCACCGCGGCGCCCCACCCCCAAGACCGCGGTTGAGGGAGGCGAATCCGTCATCGCCGCCGGTCTTTCGATCGAGGGCAAGATCGAGGGAGCGGGAAATGTACGTATGGCGGGCCGCTTCAAGGGTGACGTACGCATCGACGGCAATTTCACCATGGATTCGGGCGCGCACCTGACCGGCCAAGTACTGGCAGGCATCGTGGTCGTCGGCGGCGAGCTTCAGGGCAACATCGAATCCGCCAAACGCGTCGATGTGCTCGAGGGCGGAGTCATCGTGGGCGACGTGAAGGCGGGATCGATTACCGTTGCGGCCGGTTCGCGCATGCGCGGCCATGTGGAATTTGGCTGGGATGATGACAAGGCAAAAATCAAGACGATGAGCAACGGCACCTAGGAAATGTGAATGAACGTCGCTCGCCAGAGCGCCGTGGGCGCGACACGGGTATGCCCGCACTGTAAGGCGACGGTTTTGCAGAGCGCCAACATTTGCCCAGGATGCCAGCATCACCTGCGCTTCAATACCGTCAACGCCGAGCCCCAGAACCAGGCGGTGTCGGCGATGCGCATCGAGGGTTCGATTCATCACACGGAGCGCGGCGAGCAGTGCGAATACTGCGTCGTGGTCGCGATCAACAACGAGCAAGGCGAGAAAATTGCGCGCCACGTCGTCGGCGTCGGCGCGCTGCAGCCCGGCGAGCGCCACCAATACAGTTTCTCGGTGGAGTTGATCCCGGTCCGCGCGGCGAAGCCTCAACCGGCGAAGGCGCCCCAGCCGCCGCAGGCGAAGCCGCGCTGATCAGCGTTGGATGCTGCCCTCGATGGCGATGAAGCGCAGGAATTCGGCCCGGGTGCTGGCGTCCGCCCGAAAGGTTCCGAGCATTTTGCTGGTCACCATCGACACGCCGCGCTTGTGCACGCCGCGGGTCGTCATGCACTGATGCACCGCATCGATCACCACGCCCACGCCGCGCGGCTTGAGCACCTCGTTGATGCATCCGGCGATTTGCGCGGTGAGTTTTTCCTGCACCTGGAAGCGGCGCGCGTAGCCGTCGACCACGCGTGCGAGCTTGCTGATCCCGACCACCCTGTCGCTCGGTAAATAACCGACATGCGCATGCCCGATGATCGGCGCCATATGATGCTCGCAGAACGATTCGAAGGCGATGTCGCGCAACACCACCATTTCGTCATACCCCTCGACTTCTTCGAAGGTGCGGCGCAGATACGCCCCCGGATCGATCGAGTATCCGGAGAACCAGTCCTCATAGGCGTCGACGACGCGCTTGGGCGTCTCGGACAAACCCTCGCGCTGCGGATCCTCGCCCGCCCATCGCAGCAGGGTCTTCACGGCCGCTTGCGCCGCCGCGCGGCTCACCGCTCGACCTCGATTCTTCCGCATTTGCAGGTTTCCTCACGCGCCGCGCTTCCGGCAGCGGTATACGATAACATGGCGGCGCCGGATTCAGATTTTCGAACAACCAGGTGAGAAAAACTTTGAAAAATCGCGCCGCCGTTGCGCCGCTCGCAGCTCTGCTATGTGCGCTTGGCGCGCAATCCTCGTGGGCCGTGCCCGAGAGCGAAGCCGTCACGCATAAGAATGCGCACGACATTTTCAAACAGCTCATTGAAATCAACACCACCGATTCGATCGGCAGCACCACGGTGGCGGCACAAGCCATGGCGCAGCGTTTATTGGCCGCGGGCTTTTCCAAAGCCGACGTCGTCGTGCTGGGACCCAATGAGCGCAAAGGCAACATGGTCGCGCGCTATCGCGGCAAGGCCGGATCGACCTTGAAGCCGATACTGATCATCGGACACCTTGATGTGGTTGAAGCACAGCAGCAGGATTGGAGCACCGATCCCTTCAAGTTCGTCGAGAAGGACGGCTACTACTATGGGCGCGGCACCCAGGACATGAAGGAAAGCGACGCGATTGCGGTCACGGATTTCATCCGCATGAAGAAGGAAGGGTACACCCCGGATCGCGACATCATCCTGGCGCTCACGGCCGACGAAGAGGGCGGCAAGTCGAATGGCGTCGATTGGCTGCTGAAGAATCATCGCGAGTTGATCGACGCCGAGTACGCACTGAATCCGGACTCGGGTCAGGTCAGAACCGTCAAACCGCTCGTGGTGGAATTCGAAGCCACGGAAAAGCTGTATGGCGACTTCCAGGTGTTTGCCGCCAATCCTGGCGGCCACAGCTCGCTGCCCACGCCGGACAACGCGATCTACCATGTGGCCAATGCGCTGGTAGCGCTGCAGAAATCGTCGTTCCCATTCGAAATGAATTCAGTCACCCGCGAGTTCTTCACCCAGATGGCAACCCTCGAGTCCGGACAGACCGCGGCCGATATGCGCGGCATCTTGAATACGCCGCCGGACCCTGGGGCGATCGAGCGTCTATCGCAAGACGTGCATTGGAATTCCATCATGCGCACGACCTGCGTGGCGACAATGCTGAGCGGCGGGCACGCTCCCAACGCGCTTCCGGGGCATGCCGAAGCGAACATCAACTGCCGCATTTTCCCGGGTTCATCGCAGGAAGACATCCGCCTGAAGCTGGTCAAGCTCTTCAACGATCCGAAGTTGACCGTTCGCTACCGCAATGACGACGGCGAATTGAGCGACCATGGTTCGGAACGCAAAGCAATGGTGCCGCCGCCATTGCGCGACGACGTGATGAAAGCGCTGCGCAGTGTGTCCGCAAAATTATGGCCGGGGGCGACCATCATTCCCATCATGGAGGCCGGCGCTTCGGACAGCATCCACACGATGAATGCCGGAATACCCAGCTACGGAATCTGCGGCGTCGCCGTCGAGCGCGATGACGAACGCGCGCATGGCAGGGATGAACGCGTAAAGATCGACGCCTATTACACCGGCGTCGAATTTTACTATGAGTTTCTCAAAGCACTGACCACGCCCGCAGGTTAAGTTACATTACGCAAACGTATAGTGACTTAAAATGGGTGCGCGATCAGTATTCGCATACGTCAAAAACCAGGAGAATATATGCGTAGTTCAATGCTCAAAATGATCGCCACGGCTGGCGTTGCTTTGTTGGTGGCGGCTCCATCATTTGCCGCGCATCCGGCCTACCTTCACGCCCTGAGCGACCTGCGCGATGCGCGGGCGCATCTCGAGCAGATCGGCAACGACGCGGTGGTCGATGAACAGGTTCATGCGATAGATCATATCGACAAGGCGATCGGCGAAATCAAAAAGGCCGCCATCATGGACGGCAAGAACATCGCAGATCATGTGCCGGTAGATGCGCACTTGGCCCGCACCGGGCGCTTCCATAAGGCCCTGGAACTGCTCGACAAGGCCAAGGCGGACGTATCCGGTGAGGAGGACCAACCGGACACGCAAGGCCTTCAGCTGCGCGTGCTGCGTCACATCGACGAGGCCAAGCACTCTGTGATCCATGCGATAGAGAAACTCGACCGGAGTTGAGTTCGACCGCAGTTTGACCGAGGCAGCGGCGCGCCGCCATCCGGCGCGCCGCTGTTGCGATGATCCTACGTTTCCCTCAATCAGGGCGCCTGACGCAGGGCGTGCAATGCCGAGGTTTGCTGATGCTCAGGCGCGCCTTTCTCCTCGCTATTCTTCTCTCAACTTCATCGATGTTCGCACAAGCGGCGCCGGCAAACGCGGGCAAGCCGGACAGCCCGGCAGCAAAGCTGCGGGCGCTGTTTGCCGACAGTGACGAGTCGCATCTGAAGAGAAATCCCCTCGAGGCGCTGATTCGCGGCGATCTTCGCTACGCCGATCAGTTCGGCGACTACATCAGCGACGCCTATTTCGCCGCCGAGAGGCAGGCGGCGCTGCAGGATCTGGCTGCGCTCGCGCACATCGACCGCGGCACTCTCGGGTCGGAAGATCGCGTCAGCTACGATGTGTTCAAGTATCAGCGCACCGACGATTTGAAAGGATTCGAGCCGGCGCTGCTGCGCGCGCAGATTGATCGGCCCATCGACCATTTTTCCGGATTACAGACGGTCGTCCCCGATCTGTCTTCGGGGCAAGGTGCAGCCCCATTCAACACCGTGGCGGACTACGACAACAATCTGAAGAGGCTCGATGGCTACATTCTCTATCTTGATCGCGCCACCCTGCGGATGAAGCAGGGACTTGCCGACGGCGTGACAAACCCCAAGCTGGTCATGGCGAATGTCGTGGCGCAGCTCGACGCGCTCATCGCGGAGGGAGTGGACGGATCGACTTTCGGCAAGCCCGTGAAGAATTTTCCGGCCGCCATATCCGCGGCCGAGCGGGCGCGATTGACAGCCGCCTATTCTGTTTTTATTCGCGACAAGCTGATCCCGGCGCACGCCAAGCTGCGAGATTTCATCAAGAACGACTACCTCCCGCATGCGCGCAGCAGCGTGGGCCTCGGGCAAATGCCCGGCGGCGCTGCGCTGTACCGCTACCTTGTTTCCAGCACCACCACCACGGACATGACGCCTGCGGCCATTCACGCGCTTGGCTTGTCCGAGGTAGACCGCATCCATGCTCAAATGGAAAAGATCAAATCTACGGTCGGCTTCAAGGGCAGTCTCGCGGACTTCACCAAGTTCCTGCAAAGCGACCCGAAGTTTGCACCCGCCTCGCCGGATGCGATGCGCGATGCCTTCATGGCCATCGACAAGAGAGTCCTGGCATCGATACCGAAGGATTTCGCGCTGGTGCCGAAGTCGCCGCTCGAGATTCGTCCGGTGTCTTCCTATAAGGAGAAGACCGAGGCGGGCGGCTCGTACGAGCAGGGCACACCGGACGGCTCGCGGCCCGGTGTCTTTCACTACAACACCTATGACCTGCCGTCGCGATACACCTGGGAGTTCGAGACGCTGTTCCTGCACGAGGGCATCCCCGGCCATCATTTCCAGATCAGTCTGGCGCAGGAAAATACCTCACTGCCGGCTTTCCAGAGATTCGGTGGAAACACCGCATACGTCGAGGGATGGGCGCTGTACTCGGAAAGCCTCGGAACCGAACTCGGCATGTTTACCGACCCTTATCAGATGTTCGGCCATCTGGACGATGAGATACTGCGCGCCATGCGTCTGGTCGTGGATACCGGCATTCACACTCAAGGCTGGAGCCGCGATGCGGCGATCGCATACATGCTGAAGAATTCGGCCTTGAGTCCGACGGACGCCACGGCGGAAGTCGAGCGCTATATCGCCATGCCGGGCCAGGCGCTGGCGTACAAAATCGGCCAGCTCACCATCCGGCGTCTTCGCGGCAAGGCGGAGAAGGAACTCGGATCTCAGTTCGATATTCGGGCCTTTCACGCCCAGGTGCTGATGTCCGGGGCGTTGCCCATGGCGGTGCTCGAGACCAGGATCGACGACTGGATTGCGGCGACGAAGCGCGGAGCCACTTAAGCTTCAGGTGTCATAATAACCGCCTGGTAGGAATACGGGGGCCGCTATGGCCATTGTGCAAATCATCGGCGCGCGGCAGCGCGATCTCGGCGGATTTGTCGTGCGCCGGGTGCTGCCCGCCGAGGGGCGCCAGATGGTGGGCCCCTTCATTTTCTTTGATCACATGGGTCCGACTCTGCTCGAGCCCGGCCATGGCATTGATGTGCGGCCGCATCCTCACATTGCGCTGGCCACGGTCACGTATCTGTTCTCAGGTTCGCTCGAGCACCGGGATAGCCTGGGCACGGTACGCGAGATTCGCCCAGGAGACGTGAACTGGATGAGGGCCGGCAGCGGCATTGCGCATTCGGAGAGAACGCCTCATGCGGCGCGCAGCCAAGGGGGGACCCTACACGGCATCCAAAGCTGGGTTGCACTGCCCGACGGCGAGGAAGACGTCGAGCCGGATTTCACCCATTACCCGGCCAGTGATCTGCCGCGCCGGACCTTCGATGGCGTTGAACTCTCTGTGATTGCCGGACAGGCATTCGGGATGCAATCCCCCGTCGCCACGCTGTGGCCGACGCTGTATGTGCATGCGCAGTTCGGGCGCGGCGCGACTCTGGGCGTACCGCCCGACCACCACGAGCGCGCAGTGTATGTGGTGCAAGGCGAATTGACGGTGGATGATGACCGGATCGTCGAAGGCCAGCTTGCCGTGCTCGAGCCCGGCTCCCATTGTGCCGTGCGCGCGTCAACCGACACCCGCGCGATGCTGATGGGCGGCGGACGGTTCGCCACTGCGCGCTACATTTGGTGGAATTTCGTGGCTTCGTCTCGTGAACGGATCGAGCGCGCCAAAGAGCGATGGTCGAGCGGCGGCTTTTCTCCGGTGCCTGGCGAGACCGAGTTCATACCGCTGCCGCCGTCATGAGGCGATTCACGCCATGTTTGCTCGGCTGCGCGCTCATTGTCGCGAGTTCGTCCTGCCTCGCCGACGAACCTCCGGCGCAGATCGACGAGGTCGTGGTCAGCACAGAGCGCGCGGGTCCCGGACTCTGGCATGTTCAACGAGGCACGGCACAGCTGTGGATATTCGGCACGCTGTCGCCGCTGCCGAAAGACATGACTTGGCGTTCAAAACAGCTCGAAGAGCTTCTCGACCACACGGATCAATTGCTGGTCGCCAAGCCTTTGGAAGTCGGCGTGGCGCGCGCCGTGTGGCTGATGCTGACCGAGCGGAATTTGTTCGTGCTGGGGCACGGCAGAAAGCTCGAGGACGTGCTGCCCGCGGATTTGTATGCGCGTTTCGCCGCACAGAGGGCGAAATTCAGCAACGATCCTTCCAAGTGGGAAAAATATCGACCCATCATCGCGGCGGCATTTCTCGAGGAGGACGCATTGCATCAGGTGGGATTGTCCACGCGGCTGGATCTCGCCGAGGAAGTGCGCTCGCTCGCGCACAAGCACCACGTGCGCGTCGAGGAATTCAAGGTCACCGGTCTGCATGATGTATTGGATGCGCTGAAGACATTGCCCGCGGCAACGGAGAACAAATGCGTGGCGGCGAGTCTTGCGACCATCGAAACCGGCTTGCCGCGGCTGATCGATCGGGCGCAAGCCTGGACGACGGGCGACATCGAGCGAATCCAGAGACTGCCCGAGGAGGCAGAGGTTGCCGCATGCCGCGCGGCTGTAACAGTCGATCCGGGCGCCGGAGATCTGTTGGCGCTGCTTCGCAAGACATGGCTCGACAACATGGAGCGCCATTTGCAGGGCGGCGGCGTCACGCTGGCCGTCGTGAACACCGACATGCTGATCGAGAGCGGCGGCTTCGTCGATGAATTGCGCGCGCGCGGCTACACGGTCGATGTTCCTTGAGGCAAACGCCGAGGCTTTTTTACACTGACTGGAGAAATCATATGAGCGATAAAACTGCGAGCGTCCATTGGGAGGGCCAGGGGAAAAAAGGCGTGGGCAAGATAAGCACGCAGACGGAGGCGTTGAAATCCTTTCCGTATGGTTTCGCGAGCCGTTTTGAGGATGATAAGCGCGGCACGAATCCGGAGGAACTCTTGGCTGCGGCGCATGCCGCCTGTTTCACCATGGCGTTTTCGTTTGCCTGCGATGCGGCGGGCTTTGCGACAACCGCCGTTGACACACAGGCCGCGGTGCGCCTGACCATGAAAGGCGGCGGATTTTCGATCGAGCACATCGGACTCACGCTCGAGGCCACCGTTCCGGGAATGGATGAGGCGACGTTTCAGAAAATCGCCGTCAAGGCGAAACAGGATTGCCCGCTTTCCAAGGCTTTGGCGAGCGTTCCGGAGATCGTCTTGACGGCGGTATTGCGCTGATCTAAGAGCGGACGGGCCTGCGAAAGGCGATCAGCAGGCCAAGGATCCAACCGCCGGCAATCAGGAAAAAAACCAGCAGGCCGACTTCGAGAGCCGCATTCGAAAGTTGCGGCGGCACGCGCCGCTGCGCGTCCAATTCCAGCCAATGGGCGAAGCAGACCATGGCGACCAGAAGCGATCCAAACCACACGCCATGGGCCACCAGCATCGAGCGCGTCTGCGCAATGCGCTCGGGTGCCAGCCAATAGTCGCGGTTGGGCAGTTTCATATCGTTGGCGTGCGTATATACGAAGGTCAGCAACAACACCAATGCCGCGGGCAACCCGACCCCCAGCAGCAGCATAAATCGAAGGTAGCCGCCGTGGGTCATGAATGCATTCGGATAACCCGCCAAATCGAAATGCGACGGCACCAGCGCCGGCAGCCTCGCGGCGGTGTGCGTGATGAAAACGATCGCAAACACCAGGATCAGGATGAATACCGTCCAGGATATTGTTTTTCTAGTCATTGCGCCTGCCAGAAAATGGGCAAGAGAGGGGGATGCAGGATCATGCGGGCAACTCGCTCAGAATCTCATCGATCACCGCAGCTCCGCGGTACGCGAAGCCCGTGTAAATCTGCAGCAGGTTCGCTCCCGCGCGCAAGCTGGCAAGGGCATCGCCGGCGCATACGATACCGCCGACGCCGATAATCGGAAAGTCCGCGCCCAATTCGGCGCGAAGCTGCGAGATGACCCGCACCGACTTAGGATGCAGCGGCGCCCCGCTCACGCCGCCGCGTTGTTCGGCGGCGCTCGAATGGCCCAGGATACTCAGATCGGACGACGTATTGGTTGCGATCACGCCGTCGATCTGCAAGATGCGCAGTTGCTGCGCAATGGCAGAGACCTGTTCCGAATCCAGGTCCGGCGCGATCTTGACCAGCAACGGCACGCGCCGCTCGTGGCGCTGCTCGAGAGCGCGCCGCTCCTCGAGAAGACTGCCGAGAATCCGCTGCAGGCCGTCGGCCGCCTGCAGCTCGCGCAGCCGCGCCGTGTTCGGCGAGGAGACGTTCACGGCGACGTAGTCCGCGAAGGCGTAGACCTTGCGCATACACGCCACGTAGTCGTCCTGCGCTCTGTCCATGGGCGTATCGAGGTTCTTGCCGATGCTGATGCCGCGTATCCCCGCATAGCGGCTCCGAGATACTTGGGCCACCAGATGATCGACGCCCTTGTTGTTGAAGCCCATGCGATTGATGAGCGCGCGCGTGCCCGGGACTCTGAACATTCTCGGCTTGGGATTGCCCGGCTGGGGACGCGGCGTCACCGTGCCGAGTTCGATGTGACTGAAGCCGAGCACCCCCAATGCGTCCAGGTAATCGCCGTTCTTGTCGAAACCCGCGGCAAGGCCCAGGGGATGCGCGAACTTGAGGCCAAAACAGCCCACGGCGTGCTGTGCGGAAACCCGTACGGCCGGCCACAGGGGTTTGAGCAGCCGCAGCCCGGCCAACCCCAGGTCGTGCGCGGCCTCGGGCTCGATGCGCGTAAGGATTGGCAGCGCGGCCTGCGCGAGGACCACGGCGGCACGCAGCTTCATATGAAGCGCCAGCTCGCGAGTGCGCCCAAATAAAAGCTTGCCTCGGCGAGGGGCTGCCCCATATCGAGGAGGTCTCTCGAACCTGCGCTGCGCTTGACCTTGAGAAACGCGACGAATCCCAAGCTCACGAGGATGGCGGCGGCGAGCCCGGTGAGTCCGGGAATACCCAAGAGCGCTGCCGGCGCGAATCCGATCAGCAATGCCAGGCACAAATCGGCGGCGGAAAGCTTCACCGCGGTCTTTTCCGGTCGAGCCGCCACGCCCAAGACGAGCAGCGCGTAACTCGCGGCATATCCGCAAATCATGATAAATCCCAGGGTGAGGTTCGCCGGTACCGCGAATGGCAGCTTGGCCGCGGACAGTGCCATGAGCGCGTTGTATTTGATCAACAGAAAAAACAAGCCGCTCAACCAGTCAATCCGGTCTGGGGACGCTGCGACGCGAATCTGGCCTGCCAGAAGGCCGGTTGCGGCCATGGCCAGAATCACGGCCACATTTGCGGGCCAAAGCTGCGCGGCCAGCCAATAAACCGCGCCTCCCAGCGCCCCGATCAGCACGCCTGCTAGCGGTGCGAGTCGCGTAGCGCCGCTAGCCCGGACGCTCAGCAACGGGACACAGCAGGGTTCATGCGCGCTTGCGCTCGAGTCCGCGAGGCAATGCCAGCTTGGCCCGCAAGTAATGCCCGGTGTATGAGGCTTTGCTGGCCGCGATCTGTTCCGGCGTACCGACGGCGACGATGCGGCCGCCGCCATCGCCGCCCTCCGGGCCCAGATCAACGATCCAATCCGCGGTCTTGATCACGTCAAGATTGTGTTCTATCACGATGACGGTGTTGCCCTCGTCGCGCAGCCGCTGCAGCACGACCAGCAATTGCGCGATATCGGCAAAATGCAGGCCGGTGGTTGGTTCGTCGAGAATGTACAGGGTGCGGCCGGTGGCGCGCTTCGACAGCTCCTTGGCGAGCTTGACACGCTGCGCCTCGCCGCCCGACAGCGTGGTCGCGCTCTGGCCCAAACGCACGTACGAGAGCCCTACATCGAGTAGCGTCTGCAATTTCGGCTGGACGGTTGGAACGGCGGAAAAAAACGGCAATGCGTCCTCGACGGTGAGATCGAGAATCTCCTGGATATTTTTGCCCTTGAAGCGGATCTCCAGAGTTTCGCGGTTGTAACGTTTGCCCTTGCAGACATCGCAGGGTACGTAGACATCGGCGAGAAAATGCATCTCGACTTTGATCACGCCATCGCCCTGGCATGCCTCGCATCGACCGCCCTTCACGTTGAAGCTGAAGCGGCCCGCTTCATAACCGCGCGCGCGCGCCTCCGGCACCGAGGCGAAGATCTCGCGGATCGGCGCGAACAGACCCGTGTATGTCGCGGGGTTGGACCGCGGTGTGCGTCCGATCGGGCTCTGATCGATTTCGATCACCCGATCGATATAGTCCAGCCCTTCGATGCGATCGAAGTGCGCCGTGCCCGCAGAGGCATGGTTGAGCTGCGTCGCGACCGCGCGAAACAGGGTGTCGTTGACCAGCGTTGATTTGCCCGAACCGGAGACGCCGGTGACGCAGGTCATCAGTCCCAGAGGAAATTCAGCCGTGACATTCCTCAGATTGTTGGCCGTCGCGCCGATGACGCGCAGCATGCGCCTCGGATCCGGCGAGCGCCTCAAGGGCGGAATCTCGATGCGGCGCCGCCCGCTCAAATACTGGCCCGTGATCGACGCCGGATGGGCGGCAACCTCGGCAGCGGTTCCTTGTGCGACGATGCTGCCGCCGTGCACCCCGGCGCCCGGGCCCAAATCGACGATGTAATCGGCCTGGCGAATGGCATCTTCATCATGCTCGACCACGATGACGGTATTGCCGAGATCGCGCAAATTCACCAGCGTGTCGAGCAGGCGCTGATTGTCGCGTTGATGCAAGCCGATGGACGGCTCATCGAGAATGTACATGACGCCGACCAGCCCGGAGCCTATCTGACTCGCCAGACGGATGCGCTGGGCCTCGCCGCCGGAGAGGGTTTCGGCGCTGCGGTTCAAGGTGAGATAGCCGAGCCCAACATTGCCCAAGAACCCCAAACGATCGCTGATTTCCTTGACGATCTTGACGGCGATTTCGCCGCGCCAACCGGCGAGCTTGAGTTGCCCGAAAAATTCCATCGCGCTGTGGACCGACAGCGATGAGACCTCGGGCACGCTCCTGCCGTCGACGAACACGTTTCTCGCGGCGCGGTTGAGGCGAGTTCCCTGGCAATCGGGGCAGGGCCTCGAAGAGCGGTACTTGGCGAGTTCCTCGCGCACCGCCACCGATTCGGTTTCGTTGTAGCGGCGTTCCAGATTTCTGATGATGCCCTCGAAGGTGTGTCTGCGGTTGAGCGTGCCGCCTTTTCCGTCCAGGTACTTGAACTCGATTTGCTGCTCGGCGCTGCCGAACAGCACTAGATCCTTGATCTTCTGCGGCAGACTCTCGAACGGCGCCTCGATGTCGAATTTGGCGTGCCGCGCCAAGGATTGGATCAGCTGAAAATAGTAGGCATTGCGGCGGTCCCAGCCGCGCACCGCGCCTCCGGCAAGCGATAAGTGACGATTGGCGACGATCTTCGAGGGATCGAAGAATTCCTGGGTGCCCAGACCGTCGCAGGTGGGGCAGGCGCCGATCGGGCTGTTGAAGGAGAACAAACGCGGTTCGAGTTCGCTCAACGAATAGTTGCAGACCGGACAGGCGAACTTGTCGGAAAACACCAGTTCCGGGCGCGACGGCTCCGATACGTAGGCGATGCGCGCCACACCCAACCCCAGCCGCAGCGCGGTTTCGAAAGACTCGGCCAGGCGTTGAGCCAAATCCGGCCGCACCTTGAAGCGATCCACGATGGCCTCAACGGTGTGCTTGCGGCGCACATCCAGTTTCGGCGCCTGATCCAGTTCGACCACCGCGCCGTCGATTCGCGCGCGCACGAAGCCGCCGGCCTGCAGCTCCTCGATGAGTTCGGTGTGTTCGCCTTTGCGCTCGGCGATGGCCGGCGCCAGCAGCATCAGCGCGGTGCCTTCGGGATGCTGAAGCACGGCATCCACCATTTGGCTTACCGTCTGGGCGGCAAGATCGATATGGTGGTCGGGGCAGCGCGGCGTGCCGGCGCGCGCGTACAGCAGCCGCATGTAATCGTAAATCTCAGTTACCGTCCCCACGGTGGAGCGTGGATTGTGCGAGGTCGATTTTTGCTCGATGGAGATTGCCGGCGATAGCCCCTCGATCGTGTCGATGTCAGGCTTTTCCATCATCGATAGAAATTGCCGGGCATAGGTCGAGAGAGATTCCACATAGCGGCGCTGGCCTTCGGCATAGATGGTGTCGAAGGCGAGCGAGGATTTTCCGGAACCCGACAGGCCGGTGAATACGATCAACCGGTCTCGCGGCAGATCGAGATCGATATTCTTCAGGTTATGTGTCCGGGCGCCCCGGATTCGAATATTTTGCATCTAACCAATTACTATACGCGTCGCGTCAAGCGCGGGTAAAACACCCAACAGGCGGCGGATTGCGATGTGAATTTCTGCATCATTTCGAGCCTGAAGGGTCTAATTGGGGCGGGGTCCGGCGTGTACAATACGCGCCATTGAACAGATTGCGGGGGTAGGACATGGCGCGCGGCGTAAACAAAGTAATTCTGGTCGGGAACCTGGGCGCCGACCCGGAAACCCGCTCCATGCCCAGTGGCATGACGGTCACCAATATCCGCATCGCCACCAGCGAATCTTGGAAGGACAAGGCCTCCGGGGCTCAGCAAGAGCGCACCGAGTGGCACAACATTGCTCTGTTCGGCCGCTTAGGCGAGATTGCGGCCGAATATTTGCGCAAGGGGTCGCAGGTCTTCGTCGAGGGCAAGCTACGCACGCGTAAGTGGCAGGATAAGCAGGGCAATGATCGCTTCACCACCGAGATCATCGCCGACAATATGCAAATGCTGGGCGGCCGCGCTGGCGGAGCCGGCGCCATGAGCGGCGGCGAGCGCAACGCGCCGCAGAGCGCGCCGCCGCGCGACGACTATGATCAATCTCCGGCCCCGGCAGGGGCAAAAGAGGAATTCGACGACGATATCCCTTTCTAAGGAGCTTGGGCGAGTTGCGAGTACAGGCAAGGCGGACAATGGCTGATTCGGGGGGCGGCAAGACGACACTATGTTCCTGGGTCAGGGCTATTTGCCGCGCCCTGGATGCTGCCGGATGCGACAGCGCGGCGCTGCTGGCCGAAGCCGGTTTCGAGGCGAATGCCCTGGACGGCCCGACCACACGGTGCGAGCTCAAATACAGCTTGCGCCTGTGGCGAATCGCGGTGGCTGCCACGCGCGATCCCGCATTCGGCCTCAAAGTCGCGAGCCACATCAAGCCGACGAGCTTTCACGCCATGAGCTACGGCATGTCCGCGAGTTCCACGCTCAAAGAGGCCTTCGAACGCGCACAGCGTTACTGCCACATCGTCAGCGATGCCGTGGACTACGAATTCTCCGTCGGGGGGTCCGAGTTTCACTTCATCATCGCGCCTTCCGCCGACTTGGGTGATGAGCCAATCGACGCGGTGGTGGGACTGCACCTGCGGATGTGCCGATCGCTCGTCGGGCGCGACTACTCTCCGCTGCGCATCGAATTTCGCCGCTCACGGCCTTCGAAAATCGACGACTTTGCTTTCCTGCTGCGTGCGCCATTGATCTTCGATGCCCCGGATACACGCTTGATATTCGACCGCGAAAGCGTTGAGCGTCCGCTGGACACCGGGAATCCGGAACTGGCGCGGCACAACGACGCCATTGCAATCCAGTACCTGTCGCAGCTCGAGCGGAAGAATATTCAGATTCGGGTGCGCGAGGTTTTGACGCAGCGTTTGGCGCGCGGCGAGCCCTCGCAGGAGGACATCGCCGATCTGCTCAACATGAGCTCCCGCACGCTGCAGCGCAAGCTGGGTGAATCGGGCACGACGTACAAGGAAATTCTGGACGATACGCGCCACGCATTGGCGCTGGCGTACTTGAGCGCGCCGCGCCACAGCGTCAGCGACGTGACGTTTTTGCTGGGATTTTCCGCTTGCAGCAGCTTCACGCGCGCTTTTCGCCGCTGGACCGGCAAATCGCCGTCCGACTGGCGCGCGGACGCCTCGCGCCCGTCAGCCGCCTGAGCAGCCGGTCTGACGGGCTCTCAGCCGGCGGTTTTAACTTAGTGTCCCGAGTGAGGTTTCCAGCTCGTTCGCCAAGGCGATGAGCCGCGGGCGCACCTTCTCCAGCAAAAAATCCTTCGAGACCATGTAGGCCGGTGCGCCGCAGTTGATCGGCATGGGCGGAAGACCGCCGCCCGGCCGCACCGGCACCGCAATCGCGTTCACGTCCTTCTGCCATTCGCCGAAGGAGCAGCACACGCCGAGGTCGCGGATGTCGCGCATCGCCTGGGCGACGCCTGCATCGAGCGCGGGCCATCGATCGTCGGGGGCCAGCTCGCGCACGCGTCCCATGATCTCATCTCGTTCCTGTGCCGGCACCGCCGCGAGATAGGCTCGGCCCATGGCCGAGGTGGCGATCTGAATGCGTGCGCCCATATCCAGGCGCAACGTAACGGCTGCCGAACCGCGTGCCACATCGATGTAGATCATCGAGAGACGGTCCCGGGTGCCGAGACTGACCATGCACTGGCCGAATTCCGCCAGTTCCTGCATGAGCGGATGGGCAAGCTTGCGGATGTCGAGGCGGGCCAGCATCGCGCTGCCCAAGCTCAAAGTGGCCGTGCCGAGGCTGTACTTGGCGCTCTCCTCGACAAACACCAGGTAGCCCAATTTCGTGAGCGTATTGGTGAGGCGCGACACCGTGGATTTAGGCAAGCCGCAGCGGCGCGCGAGATCTTGATTGCCAAGCATTTTGTCGCCATGGCGAAAGCAGGACAGCAATTCAAGCCCGCGCGCCAGCGCGTTCACGAAATGACGGTCCGCTGAGGTCTTGATCATTGACAATCCCCGATGGGTATCCTCATAATTTTGCACTATTTCAGAACTAAATTCTGTACTGCAGAACATACCTCAACGGAAAACCCCATGCGACTAGAATTTACCGAGGAGGAACTGGGTTTCCGAGAAGAGGTAAGGGCCTTTTTGCGAGACCAGCTGCCCGCCCACATCCGCGACAAGGTGCTGAACGGCTTGGAATTGAGCAGGGACGACCACGTGCTGTGGCAGCGGCGGCTGCATGACCGAGGCTGGGGAGGCTTCAGCTGGCCGAAGCAATTCGGCGGGGCCGGCTGGAATTCGGTGCAGCAATACATATTCGACGAGGAATCGGCGCTGGCCGGTGCGCCGCGGTTGATACCGTTCGGTACCAAAATGGTTGCTCCCGTGATCATGGCCTTTGGCAACGCCGCTCAACAGCAGCGGTTCCTGCCCAAGATCAGTTCAGGAGAAGAATGGTGGTGCCAGGGTTACTCAGAGCCCGGGGCCGGCTCGGATTTGGCCTCGCTGAAGACCCGCGCCACGCTTGACGGCGATCATTACGTGGTCAACGGCCAAAAAACCTGGAACACGCTGGGTCAGTACGCCGATTGGATATTTTGCCTGGTGCGAACCGACTCCCAAGCCAAGCCTCAATCGGGCATCAGTTTTTTGCTCATCGACATGAAGAGCCCAGGGATCAGCGTGCGGCCGATTACCTTGTTGGACGGCGGTCACGAGGTCAACGAAATTTGGTTCGAGGATGTCAGGGTCCCGATCCAGAACCGGATCGGCGATGAAAACAAGGGCTGGACGTACGCCAAATTTCTTCTCGGGCATGAGCGCACCAATATTGCCGGCATCGGCGGCGCCAAGCGCGAGATTGCACGGCTCAAGCGCATAGCCCGGGACCAGCGCAAGAATGGCCGGCCATTGATCGCGGATCCGCTGTTCGCGTCGCACATCGCTCAGGTCGAAATCGATCTGTGGGCTTTAGAGATCACCAATTTGCGCGTGTTGTCCGCCGATCGCGGCTCCCGTGCCCCCGGTCCTGAGGCATCGATATTGAAGATTCGGGGAACCGAAATCGCGCAACGGATTTCGGAGCTGATGATGCGGGCGGTAGGGCCTTACGCGCTGCCTTTCCGCCGCGAAGCCATGGAAGCCGGGTGGCAGTCGGATCCGAGCCGCGAACCGCTGGGGCCACCCTACGCCTCGACCCTGGCCGCCGCGTATATGAATCTGCGCAAGCTATCCATCTTCGGCGGCACCAACGAGATTCAGAAGAACATCATTTCCAAGATGATCGTTGGGCTGTAGAGAACCTCTCATGAACTTTGAATTCAGCGACGAGCAGCAACAGCTGCACGACACCATCGACCGTTATCTGACGGAACAGTACAAATTCGATAAATTTCGGGCCATCAGCGCATCGCCCGCCGGCTGGGACAAAGCGGCGTGGACCGGACTGGCGGAACTGGGCGTGCTCGCCATCAATGTTCCCACCGCGCAGGGCGGCCTGGGCTTCGGAGCGTTGGAAACACTGGCGATGATGGGCGCGTGCGGCCGTAGTTTACTTTTGGAGCCGTTCCTCAGCAGCGCAGTGATTGCCACGGCGGCGCTGCGGCCGTTCAGCGCCGACGCGCAGGCCGCGGATTTGCTCTCGAAGATGGCTACCGGCGATATCATCGCGGTGCTCGCGCACTTCGAGCCCGACTCGCGTTTCGAGACTCAGTGGGTGAGCACCCGCGCCCGATCAGTGGGCGATGGCTACCGCCTCGACGGCCACAAAGCCGTCGTCATGCATGCCGCGGCGGCGGACACCCTGCTGATATCCGCGCGCAGCGCGGGGGATAGCGGCGCTGCGCAGGGAGTCTCGCTGTTTCGGGTGCCGCGCGAGACCCGCGGATTGACACTGGATGACTATCCGACCATCGATGGTCAGCACGCGGCCGAGGTGTATTTGAAAGGGGTAGTGCTGCCGGCGAGCAGCAGATTGGGCATGGAAGGGGCGGCACTGCCTGCAATCGAATCGGCTCTGGATATCGGTCTTGCGGCGCTCTGCGCCGAAGCGGTCGGCGTGATGCAGGCCCTGGTCGATGCGACCATCGCGTACGTGCAAACGCGCCAGCAATTCGGCGTGGCGATCGGCCGTTTCCAGGCTTTGCAGCACCGAATAGCCGACATGCTGATTCACCTCGAGCAGGCGCGCTCCATGAGCTACCTGGCGGCTCTGCGCTGCACCGATGAGAATATCCCCGAGCGGCGCCGCGCGTTGTCGGCGGCCAAGGCGGTGATCGGGCAATCAAGCCGGTTCATCGGACAACAAGCGGTACAATTGCATGGCGGCATGGGCATGACCGATGAGCTGGTGGTAAGCCATTGGTTCAAACGGCTCATGTCCGCCGAGTTGATGTTCGGCGACAGCGACACTCATTTACAGCGATACGCCGCGCTCACTCGCTGATCAATTCAACAAGGAAAAAACACTCAATGGCTCAATTGGCAAAAGCGGTCGTGGCGCGCGAAGTCGGCAAACCAGTGGTCGTGGAGACCATCGAGGTGGCGGCGCCTTTGCATGGCGAGGTGACTGTTCGCCTCGCTGCGTGCGGGGTCTGCCACAGCGACCTGTCGGCCACGAACGGGACGATTCCATACCCGCTGCCCTTGGTATTGGGGCACGAGGGCGCGGGAGTCATCGTCGCCGTCGGCGACGGCGTCGACAATTATGAGATCGGCGATCATGTGATCAGTTCATTCGTCAGCATGTGCGGCCGCTGCCACTATTGCCAGACAGGCAGACCCCAGTTGTGTGTGCAATCCTTGAAATCCCTCTACACGCTGCCCGATGGCACGGTGCGCACGCGTGATGCCGCGGGAAAGGATCTCAACGTGTTCTGCGGTTGCGGGGTCATGGCCGAACTGGCGACGGTGCACAGCGGCAACGTCGTCAAAGTCGACAAGCAGATGCCGCTGGATCGCGCCGCCCTCATCAGCTGCGGCGTGATGACCGGCGTGGGCGCCGCGGTGAACACCGCAAAGGTCCAGGCGGGTTCCATCGCCGTTGTGTTCGGCTGCGGCGGCGTCGGCCTCAATGCGATTCAGGGCTGCGCCATCGCGGGCGCGGGAATGATCGTGGCGGTGGATACCAGCGACGAGAAGCTCGAATTGGCCAAGCAGTTCGGCGCGACCCACGGCTTCAACATCACCGGTCAGGATAACGCCGGCAAGACCCTATTCAAGCTGACCGGCGGCGGCGCGGACTACGCCTTCGACTGTGTCGGCGCGGGCAAGATTTCGGAAATGGCATGGGGAGTCTTGAGACGCGGCGGCACGGCGGTGATCGTCGGCATCTCGGGACCGAAAGATCAGATCACGCTGAACGCCCAACAAGTTGCCACCACCGAGAAAACCTTGACCGGGAGCTATTACGGGTCGGCCCGGCCGCAGCTGGATTTCCCAAGATTGATTGGCTTGTACCGCAGCGGACGTCTGAAGCTCGACGAGTTGATCACGCGCACGTATTCCATCGACCAAGCGCCGCAGGCTTTGGCCGACCTGAATGCCGGCAAACAAGGCCGCGGCGTCATCATTTTTGATGCGGCATGAGACCGCGGCTCACCCGCAATACTCAGACAGGCTCCTAGTCGTCGACCAGGTTTTCGCCTGGAAACAGCACGTCGGTGAAGCCGAACTGCGTGAGGTCCCGGATGCGCCGCGGATACAATATTCCATCGAGATGGTCGACCTCGTGCTGCACCACGCGGGCATGAAAATCCTTCACGGTGCGGTCGATGGGAGCGCCGGCGGCGTCAAAACCGGTGTAGCGCAAATTACGATACCGGGGCACCAATCCGCGCATGCCCGGGACCGATAGACAGCCCTCCCAGCCCTCATCCTGCGCATCGTCCAAAGGGCTCAGAGTGGGGTTGATCAGCACGGTAAAGGGGACCGCATCCTCGTCCGGGTAGCGGGAGTTTTCTTCGAAGCCAAAAATGACAACGCGCAGGCCAATGCCGATTTGCGGTGCAGCGAGGCCCGCCCCATTGAGATTTTGCATGGTGTCCTGCATATCGGCGATCAGGGCCGCGAGCTCCGGAGTGCCGAATTGGGCCACCGGCTCCGATACCGCCAGCAGGCGCGGATCGCCCATTTTGAGAACTTCGCGTATTGCCATGGTTCCTAGTATCTTAGCGGCCTTTTCCAAAGGATAGCCTACGACCCTGAATGCCCGGACTTCTATACATAAAAACCTTCGGCTGCCAGATGAACGAATACGATTCCGGCAAGATGCGCGACGTGCTCGAGGCTGCCCATGGCATGAAGAGCACCGACAATCCAGCCGAGGCGGACGTGCTGCTGGTCAACACCTGCTCGGTTCGGGAAAAGGCCCAGGAGAAGGTGTTTTCGCTGCTGGGCGAATGGCGGCTATTGAAGCAGGAGCGCCCTCATGTGGTGATCGGCGTCGGCGGCTGCGTCGCCAGCCAGGAGGGCGAGGGCATCACGGCACGTGCGCCGTTCGTCGATCTGGTATTCGGACCGCAAACTCTGCATCGCTTGCCGGCCATGATCTCGGGGCTGAAGGAATCCGGCCGTTCGCAGATCGACGTCAGTTTTCCGGAAAACGAGAAGTTCGATCGGCTGCCGGAAGCTCGCACCAGCGGTGCTACGGCATTCGTGTCCATCATGGAGGGCTGCAGCAAGTACTGCACGTTCTGCGTGGTGCCATACACCCGCGGCGAGGAAATCAGCCGGTCCTTCGATCAGGTGCTCGCAGAAATCGAAGGCTTGGCGGCCCAGGGCGTGCGCGAGATTACGCTGCTCGGCCAGAACGTCAATGCCTATGCTGGGCCGATGACGGACGGCACGCTTGCGGATTTGTCCACCCTGATTCATTTCGCGGCGGCCATCGACGGGGTGGAGCGGATACGGTTCACCACCTCGCACCCGCTCGATTTCAACGACAGTCTGATCGAGGCCTACGCCAATGTGCCGCAGCTCAACGATTACCTGCACTTGCCGGTGCAGAGCGGCTCGGACCGGATCTTGAGCGCCATGAAGCGCGGTCATACGGTGCTGGAGTACAAGCAGAAACTGCGCAAGCTTCGAGCCGTACGTCCCGACATTTGTATTTCAACCGACCTGATCGTCGGGTTTCCGGGCGAGACCGACGAGGATTTCGTGGCGACCATGAATTTGGTGGCCGACGCCGGTTTCGATCAGTCCTTCAGTTTTCTCTACAGCCGCAGGCCGGGAACACCGGCTGCCGCGTTGCCGGACGAGCTGCCGATTGAAATCAAACAACGCCGGCTCGAGCTGCTGCAGCAGCGTCTGAACGAGCAAGCGCGCGCGATTTCGCGCCGCATGGTGGGAACCCGGCAACGGGTGCTGATCGAGCGGCCGTCGAAGCGCAATCCTTCGCAATTGGCCGGCCGCACGGATAATAATCGCTGGGTGAATTTCGACGGCCCCGCAAACGCATCCAAGTCGCTCCTCAACAGCTTCGCCGATGTCATCATCACCGAAGCCATGCCCAATTCCCTGCGCGGACGCCTCGCCTCGTGAGTTCAGTTCCGGTGACGAGGGATGTGCTGCTGGCGCCGGCGGACAACGTTCGATTGGTGGAACTCTGCGGTCCCTTGGATGAGCATCTGCGTCTGATCGAGGCCAGGCTGGGAGTCGAGGTCAGACGGCGCGGCAACCGCTTTCAACTGGTCGGCATGAGCGACGCGATCAAGCGCGCGGAATCGGTTTTGCAGGATCTGTACGCGCGAGCGCAGCGCGAGCCGGTCGATTCGGAGCGCGTGCACATCGCCTTGCAAGAGCTGGACATGGAAAGCAGCAATAACGGCGCCAACAGCGATGCGGATGAATTGAAAGTGCGTACCGCGCGCGGAGCGGTGCGCGCGCGCGGCGCCAATCAAACCGAGTACCTGCACAATGTCCGTACTCATGATCTGACCTTCGGCATCGGCCCTGCGGGCACCGGCAAGACTTATCTGGCCGTGGCGTGCGCCGTCGAAGCCCTGCAATCGGAAAAAGTGCGGCGCATCGTCCTGGTTCGACCTGCGGTGGAAGCCGGCGAGCGCTTGGGTTTTCTTCCCGGTGATCTGTCGCAGAAGGTCGATCCGTATCTGCGGCCGATGTACGACGCTCTCTACGAGATGCTGGGCTTCGAGCGGGTCGCCAAGCTGATCGAGCGCAACGTGATTGAGGTCGCCCCCCTGGCGTTCATGCGCGGCCGCTCATTGAACGATTCTTTCGTCATTTTGGATGAAGCGCAGAATACGACCAATGAGCAGATGAAGATGTTCCTCACGCGCATCGGTTTCGGCTCCAAGGCCGTGGTGACCGGCGACATCACACAGGTGGACTTGCCGAATTCCAAGCAGTCAGGATTGCGGACCGTGATCGATATCTTGCGCGGTGTGCGCGGCATTGCCTTCACCATGTTCACCTCGCGAGACGTGGTGCGCCATCCATTGGTGCAAAGAATCGTCCAAGCCTACGAGGCGAGCGCTCCCAACGACGGCACGGCAAGTTGAGCCCGCTGCAACTCGACGTGAGCTACGCGGCGCGGCGGCCGTGGGTTCCAAGCCCGCGGCTGCTGCGCGAGTGGGCGCAGGCAGCGCTGCCGCGCAGGCGTGCGCCGACAGTGCTGTCGGTGCGCGTCGTCGGCTTGCGAAGCAGCCGCAGCTTGAACGCGCGCTATCGCCGTAACAACAAAGCCACCAATGTGCTGTCCTTTGCGGGAGCCGGCAGCGCGCCCGACGGCCGGCTTTTCCTGGGCGAACTGGTGATCTGCGCCGCCGTGGTTGCGCGCGAGGCCCTCGTTCAGGATAAAACCCTCAGTGCGCATTGGGCGCACATGATCACTCATGGGGTCCTGCACCTGCTCGGTTTTGACCATGAGCGCAAGATAGAAGCCGCCAAAATGGCCTCTCGTGAGATTCAAATCCTTGATCGGCTTGGGTTTTCAAACCCCTATCTCTGATCCGGTATGCTCTGTCCCCATGTCCGAACAGCCTCACGGCGGCACCACCGGCCGCTGGTTAAAGCGCATTACCCAGTCAATGTCGGGCGAACCAAGGGATCTCGCCGAACTCGTGGAGAATCTGCGCGAGGCGAGTGAACGAGGTTTATTCGACGGCGATGCCTTGGTCATGCTCGAAGGCGTGCTCGCCGTTGCCGACATGCAGGTGCGCGACATCATGGTGCCGCGTTCGCAAATGGTGTTCGTCGAGCGCGACGAATCGCCGGACTCGCTGATCGAACTGGTGGTCGAATCAGGGCACTCGCGCTTCCCCGTGATCGGCGAAGATCGCGATCAAATCGTCGGCATTCTGCTGGCGAAGGACCTGCTGCGACTGCAGTCCTCTGGCGATGAGAATTTCGAGATTCGAGAGTACATGCGTCCGGTGGTGTTCGTTCCCGAAAGCAAGCGGCTGAATGTGCTGCTCAAGGAATTTCGCCGCAGCCACAATCACATTGCGATGGTGGTGGACGAATACGGCGGCGTCTGCGGATTGGTGACGATCGAAGATGTCATCGAGCAAATCGTCGGCGAGATAGACGATGAACATGATGTCGAGGATGATCAGGCCATTCGCAAGGAGCGCGCGCGCGAATTTACGGTACGCGCGCTTACGCCGATCGCCGACTTCAATCAGTATTTTGCGACGGCGTTTTCCGACGAAGAATACGACACCATCGGCGGCTTGTTGATGCAGGAGTTCGGCCGTCTGCCGCGCCGCGGGGAAACCATCAAGATCAGAGATTTTGAGTTTCGCATCTTGCGAGCCGATCGGCGCCGCATCGATCTGTTGCGCGTGATTACTCCAACCGACATCGAGCCCCCGCCAGCCGACGAGTCGAATCTTTGAGCGCGACGCTGCGCGGCTACTCCGCCGCGCCGCAAATGCAGGCGCTCGCGCGGCTGATGGCGGCGTTTGCCGCGGGCGCCTGCCTCAATTTCGCGTTCGCGCCTTTTGGGTGGTGGCCGGTCGCTCTGCTGGCGCCGGCGGGTCTGTTTGGTCTGATCCGCGGTCTGCCGCCGCGGCGGGCTTTCGGTGTAGGCGCCGCCTTCGGCGCGGGACTTTTTTCGTTCGGCACGTACTGGCTGTATACATGTCTGCACGTGTTCGGCCTGGTGCCGGTCTGGCTCACCCTGGTGCTGCAAATCCTGCTGGTGGCGGCGGCGTCGCTCTACCTGGCGGTGACATGCTATCTGGCGAACCGCTTCTGGCTCAAACCGGGCGCGACGCGAGACTGGCTGGTGCTGCCGGTTCTATGGGTGCTGATCGAATGGCTGCGCGGCTGGCTGTTGAGCGGTTTTCCATGGCTTTCCCTGGGCTATGCGTTGATCGATTCGCCGCTGGCCGGCTGGGCGCCGCTATTCGGCGTTTATGGCGTGACCTGGGCCGCGGCAGTGATCGCTGTGGCGATCAATGTGCTGCTCATGCCGGCGGTAAGATGGGCGCGGCGGTTGCGCGCGTTGGGTGGCGCGCTGCTATTGATTGCCGCGCCGGCGATGCTGGCGCACCACGATTGGACGCAGCCGCTCGGGCCGCCGATCAGCGTCGCCGCCGTGCAGGGTGCCGTGCCGCAGGATCAGAAGTGGCAGCTGAAGAATCGCGAACTCACCATGCAGCGATACTTGCGGCTGACGAATACTGCGTGGGGCGCGCGACTCATCATTTGGCCGGAAAGCGCGATTCCAGCGGTGGCCAACGAGCTTCAGAGCTATTTGCAGCAGCTGCAGCAGCTCGGGCAGCTGCACGGCGCGGATTTTGCCATCGGCCTGGTTGACTACAATCCGCAATCCAAGCAGTACTACAACGGAATACGCGTATTGAGCGATGCCGGCGACGGCTGGTATTACAAGCGCCACCTGGTGCTATTCGGCGAGTACTTCCCGGTGCCTGCATTCGTGCGCTCCTGGCTGCGTCTGATGAGCCTGCCCTACGATGACTTTACGTCCGGGCGTTCGCATCAGCCGGTGCTGAGCGCCGCGGGGCAGAAACTCGGTCTCACGATTTGCTTTGAGGACGCGTTCGGCAGCGAGCAGCTGCCCGTGCTGCGTGCTGGCGCGACGCTGCTCGTCAACGTCACCAACAACGCCTGGTTCGGCGATTCGACGGCGCCGCATCAACATGTGCAGATCGCCAGGATGCGCGCGCTCGAAGCCGGGCGATATCTGGTGCGTGCGGCAAACGACGGCATTACCGCGGCGATCGGTCCCCACGGTGAAATTGCGGCCCGCTTGCCGCAATTTACAGAAGGCGTACTGCGGGTCGATGTGCAGCCCATGTCGGGGCTCACCCCTTACGCGCGGTTCGGCAACTATCCGGTGGTGTTGGGAGCCGGTGCCTTGTTGGCTCTGGCTCTCTGGCGCCGGCGCCAGGGCGGCTAACGCTTACTCGAACAGCGGATTCAATTGCTGTGCGCGCCCGATGCCGCCGTATAGATCGAAGCCTCGATCGAGCCAGCCGCGCAGCGCATCGTCGCGCGCCAGCAGCGGCAGCGTGCCGACGCAGGCAACCCAATAAAATGCTCCCAGCGCGATGTAATCGGCATAGTTCGGTGCGGCACCGCCGAGAAATGCGAACTTGGCAAGATGCATGCGCAGCGGTGTCAGGCTCGTGCGGATGGCCGCCAGATGTGTGGAACGATCCGCCGTGAAGGTTTCCAGGGTGGCACCCTTCATGTTCTTTTCTCGGCTTGCGCGAAAGTAGGGGCGATCCTGCGGACTGGCCGAGTCGTGTACATCTTTTACGTACACGCGGAACATCTTGCGCATGATGTCACTTAGAAACCAGGCATCCATCAGCCGCACCATGGCCAGTTCAGCCGGACCGCCGAAGAGCATCGGCCGATCGGGAAAGGCGCCGTCCAGGTATTCGGCGATGTCCCAACTCTCTGACAGCTGCGTATCGCCGTGCTCGATGATGGGCACTGTTTTGAATCGTCCGCCGCATACCTTGGATATTTCCGTGAATCCCAAAGGCACAGCCTCGAAGCCCAGGCCCTTGTGCGCCAGCGCGTAGCGAGTGCGCCAGACAAATGGGCTTGCGGATCGGCCGTCCTCGAGTGCGAGTTCGAACAGTCGGAGTTTATCGCTGGCCATGGCTGTCACCTCATCGCCATTATTGCATCACGGCCTGCGATACAGCACATTCCGCGGTCCGAAATTTGCCGCCGCTGTCGCGCCGGCCTCGTGGACGCATGCGGCGCATTTCGCCACCAGCCTGTGGTTGGTGTCGTGCAGGCCGGACGTGGATCCTGCACGCGATCTGCCGCAAAAAGTTCGGCTAGCGCAGCGCTTGCGGCATTCTCTCGATGATGCCGCCCTTCATGACGAAGGATACGTGCTCGACCGCCGTGATGTCCTCGAGGGGAGATCCCGGAACGGCAACAATGTCGGCATAAAACCCTGGTTTCAGCTGGCCGATTTGGCCGCTCCACCCCAAAAGCCGTGCGCCGTTGAGCATATCGGCCTGCAGCACCGCCAGGGGCTTCATACCGTATTTCACCATCAGCTCCAATTCCCGCGCCTGAGTGCCGTGAGGGAAGGGCCCCACGTCCGAGCCCACCGCGAAGGGAATTCCCGCCGCCACCTGGCGTTTGAATTCCTTGATCTTGTACTCGAGGAACGGACCCTCGCGCGCGGCTCTCGCCGCGGACTCGTGCATGAAATATTCGAAAATGGCGAAAGTAGGCACTGCCGGAATATTCTTGCTTTTCATGATGCGCATGGTTTCATCGCTCAGCTGCGTCGCATGGTCGATGGAGGCCACGCCAGCCTGCGCGGCATACAGCGTGCCGGGCTCCCCCATGGCATGTACCGCGACGACGCCGCCGAAACGTGCGGCCTCTTCGACGGCGGCTGATAGCTGCGCAGCGGTGTATTGATACGGCGTGCGCAGCGCGCCACCCTGCATCACATCCGGGCCCGTCTCATAGATCTTCACGAAGTCCGAACCCTCCTTGTGCTGCTGACGGATGGCCGCGACGATCTCATCCGCGCTATTGGCATACGTGGCATTCGACAGAACATGTTGCTCCGGATTGAATCGATTCGCGTCTTCGTGGCCGCCCAGAATATCGATGGCGTTGCCGCTGATGCGCAGCCGCGGCCCTGGTATCAAGCCCTTGTTGATGGCATCGCGCACGGCGGTGTCGGCGGATCCCGCGCCTTCGGTGCCCATGTCGCGCTCCGCGGTGAAGCCGGCCATCAGATCATCTCTGGCCGCGAGGATGGCAAGGACCGTCCGCTGCGGCACCGATTCTTCGACGGTCTGGAGGTCTTCGGCGCCCGGATGCAGGAATAGATGCACATGCGCATCGATCAGCCCCGGCAGCAGGGTGGTGTCGCCAAGATCAATGATTTGTGCTCCGGCTTGATGGGGCACCGAAGGCCCGACCGCCGAGATGCGATCGCCTTCGACCAGGATTTCTCCCGGCGCTAAAACGCGTCCGCTCTCCACCTCGAGCAGACGCGGCATGCAGAACGATGACATGCCCCGCAGCGGATTGCGGCCCCGCGGCCGATGGCGGCTCTGCAGCGGCCAGAAAACCAGCAGCCAGCGTCACGAGCAGCACAGCGCCGCGCACAATTCGGATCATCACCGCGATTTCCCAACCTGATTGTTTCGTGATTCGAGTTTACCCCGGTCGGGCGAGCTATGAGAAGGCAGGTAACTCGGCGCTGCTCGATCCAATCTTGGCTTCTGCGAAGCGTCGCGGCAGCGTAGCCAGCATCTTCGAGCGCAGTGCGTCCCGGCCTGCGGCGTCCTGCGCTTGCAGGCGCAGTTCCAGCGTAATCGCGGTGGCGTCGACCTTGGTCAGAAAGCATCCGACCACGGCTTTCTCGCCCGCATTTTCCTTGGCGACGTTGAGCGCCAGTTGCCGGGCAGCTTCGATGTCCGCATCGCGGCTCGCGCGAATCGTGATCGTGATCGGCCATGGCGCATAAGTCGTGCTCAGATTGATGGTCACCTGACTGGCTGCAATGGAGTTCGGCAGCACGATCAGATAGCCGGCCGGCGCGCGCAGCGTGGTGTATCCAAGCGATATCAACTCGACCACACCAATATCCGTGCCAGTGGGCGCAGTCACCTGCAGCGTATCGCCCAAGCGGAATGGCCGGTAGATGGCAATTGATACACCCGCCACCAAATTGCCCAGCGTACTTTGCGCCGCCAGACCTATGACGACAGATACCACACCCGCACCCGCCAGCAACGCGGTTCCCATGGAGCGCAGCACCGGAATGAGATGCGCATACAAGATCAGCACGATGACCCAGATCATCACGGTGCCGAATTGCTGCAAGAAGCTGATCGTGGTCCGGTCGATGTGTCCCTTGCGCGTCAACGATGCGTGCACGGCTGCGCGCAACGCGCGCGACAGCAGCAAAGCGATGATCACGAAGAGCACCAGGTATGCGAGCGCGCCCCAGAGGGTGTCCGGCTTCAAAAATGACAGCACATCGTGTTCGCCGGTTTTGATGTCGTTCATTGCGGGATTCTCGCAGATGCTGGCGCGGCGGCTAAGTGCCGCAGGGCCCACGCAAGTCTACGCGGGGTTCCTACACCAGAATCAGCATTTGGTGGTCTTGGCACAAAACCTGCTTTGTATCCCGTTATGCGCCATTTGCATGATTTAAACGAAATTGGCTCGGCTCCCAGGACGGCGCGCGGCAACGCATGGCCGTCGGCAACCGGAGGCGGCAAATCGTTGCCGCTTCGACTGTAATTTATAGCTCAAAAGGAAACTCCTATGACCTCGCTCGCAATTTCTCCTACGCCGGCCGCCGCTCTGCCGACCGCCGCTCTGCCGGCCGCGAATATCCATCCGCACGGCCACGGTCACGGCCATAAAAGGGGATCTGAAGTGGACTCGCTCACCGATCCCAGCAGCAGCACCTCCACGGCGGCTCAGTCACCGACGGGCAGTGCGCAGAATCCGTTTGGCAGCCTCCTGACCTCGCTGGAGCAGGTGATCGGCATTCAGCCGACCAACCAGTCACAGGCCGGTCAATCGGCACAGACCGCCCACGCAGCACAACCTGCCGCAGCAGTGCAGTCGAACCTGGTACAGCCCGCGCAGCAATCGATTGGATCAATGCTCAATTTGATTGCGTAGATTCCTTGGGCGCGGTTCGGCGCCGCAGCGCGGATCCGAGAATGATCAGGGTTGCGGCCAGGCAAAGATAGGCGAATAGATTGCCGACGGCCACGTACACCGTGTGTCCGCCTGGCATGAGCGGAGCGCTGACCACGGTGCCGTCCGCGGAGCGTGGATTGCGGTACGGATCGTCGGCATAGGTTTTTTCGAGAACACGGCCGTTGGGGTCGATGAGCGCGGATACGCCCGAGTTCACGGCGCGCACCATGCTCACGCGCAGTTCGATGCTGGCAAACACCGAAAGCGCCAGGTGTTCCCAGGGTTCGGTATCCGCGCCGAACCAGGAGTCGCTGGTCAAGTTGACGAGTAGGTTCGGGTGCAATTGCCCGACGCCGCGCAGAAAGCCCTGCAATATGTCCTCGTAGCAAATCACGGGGCCCAAGCGCCACACCTGACCCTCAGGGCCCGGCAAGGGAATCACGCCGGGTCCGCTTCCCGCGGTGAATCGACCGGCCCCGATGGGGAGGAACTTGCGCAGCCAGGGGAAAGAATCGATGGCGGGAATATATTCACCGAAAGCCAGCAGACGCACCTTGTCGTAGTGGCCGATCACCCGACCGTCGGCGCCCAACAAAATAGCCGAATTGAAGGCATCGTCGTGCGCCGCATCGTACATGTCGGCGCCGATCATGGTGGGTACGGTGAATCCGCGCCGTATCATCGCCGCCGATGCGGCCGGAAAATCCGCTCTGAAATCTCGCGGCACCGCCACGGGATAGCTTCCCTCGCTCCAGACTAGCAGCTGCGCGCCGGCCTTTTCCAGGCGGCGCGATTGCTCTTGTAATGCGGTCAATTGGCGCACTGCTTCGTCGCGCGAAAATTCACCGTCGATGGTGTACGCGAAGTTCGGCTGAACCAGCCCGACTTTCAAGCGGGGCGCGCGCGCCACGATGTCGTCCACTTGATGCATGCGCACGGCGCCGAAAATGAGAGCAACACAGAGAAGCGCACCTGCGGCGATCGCCGGAACACGAGCGGCGCGGGGATTGGCGAGGCAATCGTACAATGCCCCATTGACCACCATCAACAAGGCGGTGACGCCGAGCGGACCTGTGAGTTCGCTGATTTGAATCACCAGCGGATTCCAGGCCTGGCTGATCCATTGACCGCAGGGAAACAACTGCGGCACGAGCAGTTCGCAGCTCACCATGCCAATGGGTGCGAGCAGCGTCATGGGCACCAAGGCGCGCCGGCGAACGGCGCACACGAGGGCCGTAAACAGCAAGAAAATAATGGCGCGCGTCGCACAGAAAAGAAAAAATACCCCCGCCGCGCCCACCCAGGGGAAATCCGCGAAGCGGCGCATGACATCGATCAGCCAATAAAAGCCGCCGGCTGTTTCCACCAGTCCGGCCCACCAGCCGAGAAATAGCGCGTGCCGAAAACTCGTGGTCCGATCCACCGCCATGAGCATGGGAACCGCGGCGAACCAAGCCAGCACTGAAAAATCGAATGGTGTAACCGCCAGGAACCACAGGCAGCCGCTCAAGGTGCAGAGGGCCAAAGCGGCATAGAAATTGAGTTTACGCATGCAATCCTAAGTTAACGGCAGTTCGCGGCCGTCCGGCATCTCGGGTATTCTGGGCCCCAATTATGCAAGAAAGATACGAACCCGCCGCTGTTGAAGCGGAGGCGCAGAATTATTGGAACCAGCAGCATAGCTTCAAAGCCAACGAAGACGACACTCGCGAGAAGTATTATTGCTTGTGCATGTTCCCCTACCCGAGCGGCCGCTTGCATATGGGGCATGTGCGCAACTACACCATTGGCGATGTGCTGACGCGCTTCATGCGCATGAACGGACGCAACGTTCTACAGCCCATGGGATGGGATGCCTTTGGGCTGCCCGCCGAAAATGCCGCCATCGCGAACGGCGTACCGCCGGCGAAGTGGACCTTCGACAATATCGCCACCATGAAGATGCAGTTCAAATCCCTGGGGATAGGCTTCGATTGGAGCCGTGAACTGACGACCTGCAGCCCGGATTATTACCGCTGGACGCAGTGGCTGTTCCTGCGCATGCTGGAAAAGGGCGTCGCCTATCAAAAAACCGGCGTAGTGAATTGGGATCCGGTCGATAAGACCGTGCTTGCCAACGAGCAGGTCATCGACGGACGGGGTTGGCGCACCGGCGCGCTCATCGAGAAGCGCGAAATCCCCATGTATTACCTGAAGATCACGGCATACGCGGAAGATCTGCTCGATGCGCTGAAAGGCATGCAGGGCTGGCCCGAACGTGTGCGCGCGATGCAGGCAAACTGGATCGGCCGCAGCGAGGGCGTCCGCTTGGGGTTTCCGCACGACATCGGCGGCCCCGGTGTGCTCCATGCCTTTACGACACGCGCCGACACCATCATGGGAGTGACGTTTTGCGCCGTGGCGGCCGAGCACCCGCTCGCGATATACGCGGCACATGACAACCCCGCTTTGGCGGCCTTCATCGAGGAGTGCAAGCGCGGTCCGGCCATCGAAGCGGAACTCGCCACCCAGGAGAAGAAGGGCATGGCGACAGGATTATTTGTGCGCCATCCCATCAGCGGCGAGCTCGTGCCGGTGTGGGTCGGCAATTACGTGCTGATGAGCTATGGCGACGGTGCGGTCATGGGCGTCCCCGCACACGATGAACGCGACTTCGAATTCGCCAAGAAATATCACCTGCCGATCAAACCGGTGATCGATGTCGGGGGCCGCGAGTATTCGCTCGACGCATGGACGCCGTGGTACGCCGAGCATGGCCGGTGCGTGAATTCCGGGCCGTATGACGGATTGAACTTCCAAGCGGCAGTCGATGCCGTGGCGGCCGACCTGTGCGCGCTCGGGTTGGGCGAGAAACAAACCACGTGGCGGCTGCGCGATTGGGGAATTTCACGGCAGAGATATTGGGGCTGCCCGATTCCCATCGTTCATTGCAAGAGTTGCGGCGCGGTGCCGGTGCCCGACGAGCAGCTGCCCGTGGTTCTTCCCGTCGACCTGGTACCCGACGGCAGCGGCAATCCGCTGTTGAAGGACGAGACGTTCTTGCGGGCCGATTGTCCGAAATGCGGCAGCGAAGCGCGCCGTGAAACGGACACCATGGATACCTTCGTGGATTCATCCTGGTATTTTCTGCGCTTCGCCTGCGCCGACAACGATCAGGCGATCCTTGACTATCGCGTGCAGTATTGGCTGCCGGTCGATCAGTACATCGGCGGCATCGAGCACGCAATTTTGCATCTCTTGTATTCACGTTTCTGGACCCGATTCATGAATGAAATGGGCGCAGTCCCGTTCAAGGAGCCATTCGCCAATCTGTTCACTCAAGGCATGGTTTTGAACGAAGTGTTCTTTCGCAAGCCGGAAGCGGGCCGTGTGCAGTACTACAATCCAGCCGATGTCACGGTGACCACCGACAAGACCACTCAGCGTCGCGTGGCGCTGCTGCGCTCCGATGGCATGGAAGTCGAGTCCGGCGGCGTCGTCACCATGTCGAAGTCGAAAAATAATGGAGTTGACCCTCAGGCCTTGGTGGATGAGTTCGGCGCCGATACGGCGCGCCTATTCACGATGTTTGCCGCACCACCGGAGCAGTCGATGGAATGGTCCGATGAGGGTGTGCAGGGCGCACATCGCTTCATCAAGCGTCTGTGGAAAGCGGTGCATGATCATGTGGCGCAGGGCGCTTCCGCCGCGATCGACAGGTCGGCGTTGACCGAAGCCCAGCGAGCGCTCCGACGCCAGGCGCATCAGACACTGGCGAAAGTTACCGATGACATTGGCCGCCGCCGCACCTTCAATACCGCCATTGCCGCGGTGATGGAGCTGATGAATGCGCTGGCGAAATTCGCGCCGGACTCGCCCCAGGACCGCGGCGTCATTCGAGAGACCCTGCAAATCGCGGTGCTCGGGCTCTCGCCGATAATCCCGCATGTCGCACACGTCTTGTGGCGGGCATTGGGACACGATCGCGCCCTCATCGATGAGCCGTGGACGCAGGTCGACGCCGAAGCGCTGCAGTCCTCGACCATGGCCATCGTCGTTCAGGTGAATGGCAAGTTGCGCAGCCGCATCGCGGTTGCGGCCGGCGCGGATGACAGCGTCCTGCGCGCAGCGGCCCTTGCCGACCCCAATGTCAGGAAATTCATCGGCACGGCGAGCGTTCGCAAGGTGATCATTGTGCCGGGTAAGCTCGTGAACATCGTGGTGTAATGCGCCGTGGGAAAGATCATATTCTCGCTCAAATCCGGCGCGTGCCTGACGGTGCTGTGCGTTGCGCTCAGCGCCTGCGGCTTTCGCCTGGCGGGCAGCGGTCCGTTGCCGGCGGTATTGGCGCGGCCCTATCTGCTGCTCAAGGATCCCTACACGGATTTTTCCAGGGAATTCGAACATCAGCTGAAGAGTTCGGGCGTGAAGGTGCAGCCCATTCGCGACGGTGCGACGGCAACCATCGAGGTAAGCAAAGACTCGTTCGTGCAGCTCACGCTGTCGGTATCCGCCAGCAATATCCCGACGGAATATGAGATCACCTATACCGTCACGTTCTCGGTGCAGGGTCCGGATAAGCAGCTGCTGGCGCCACAGACTGTCAGCTTATCGAAGGATTACAGCTACGATGTCAATTTGCAGCTGGCCAAGGAGCATGAAGCGGATCGCTTGCGCGAACAAATGGCGCGCGACCTGGTGGCCATCGTGATGCACCGGCTGACGAGTTTGAAGTAACGCTCGAAGCGGGCGCACCGTGCTGTTGGTTAACGCCATTGATCGGCTTTCCATGGAAGTACTACTGGATCGCTACGGCCTTGCGCTGCGCTTGGTAGCGCCTGAAGAGATGATTCCCGGTTCCTACTGGGGCGAGCGCGAGGCCGGCTTGATCGGCAGCACGATATTCGCGCGTCTCGATACGCCGGTGCATTCGGTGCTGCACGAAAGCGCCCACTTCATTTGCATGACGCCGGAACGCCGCGCAGGATTGGATACCGACGCCGGCGGCGATGACGCCGAAGAAAGCGCGGTTTGCTATCTGCAGATCATATTGGCGCAGTCGCTGCCGAACATTGGGATGGCCAGAATGTGTCGCGACATGGATGAGTGGGGTTATACATTCAGGCTCGGCAGCGCAGCGCAATGGTTTGAGCAGGACGCCGGGGATGCGCATGACTGGTTGATCCGCCACGGCCTTCTCGATTCGCAGCGCCAACCCACTTACGCCTGCAGATAGCGATTCCATGCCTCTTCCCGCCAGGCTTACCGGATTGGCCGACGTGTTGGCGACTGGCGCCGAACGGCTGATGTTCCTGGCGGCGAATGTGCCGGCGATGGTTGGCGCCTACTCGCGGCATCGGAATGTGGCCTACGGCTCCGATCGGCAACATCACCTGGACGTATACGAGCCGCGCGGACCCGCGCCGCGCGGCGCCGCAGTGGCGCGGCGGCCCGTTGTCATCTTCTGGCACGGCGGGCGTTGGATTTTCGGAGACAAGGCCGACTACCGATTCGTCGGTGCGGCACTCGCCGGCTTAAGCTGTGTGGCCGTGTTGCCGAATTACCGGCATTACCCGCAAGTCAAAATGCCGGAATTCATGGACGATGCGGCGCGCGCCGCGTTGTGGGCGGTTGCGCACGCCGACGAATTTGGCGGCGATCGCGAGCGCGTGTACCTTGCCGGACATTCAGCCGGCGCCCACATCGCCGCATTGCTCACGCTGGACCCGAGCTACTTTGCCGCCGCCGGCCGGCGCGTGCCGCGAATTGCCGGAGTGATCGGCTTATCGGGAGCGTACGATTTTCTGCCCCTGCTCGAGGCGGATGTGCAAGATATGTTCGGGCCGCCCGAAAACTACCCGCACTCTCAGCCGATCAATTTTGTGCGCGCCGGCGCGCCCCCCATGCTGTTGGTGCACGGCGCGGATGATGTCCGGGTGCTTCCTAAAAATTCGAGCAATATGGCGGCGGTACTCCACGCTCACGGCGTGCCAGTGACGCTGAAGCTCTATCCGAATGTCGCGCACGCCGATACGGTGGCGGCGCTCGCCAGACTGGCGCGCGGCAGGGCGTCCACACTCGCCGACATCGCCGCATTCATCGCGAATCCGCCGGTTTGACCGCGGCGCCTCAAGCGGCGTTGGCCGCGGCGACCGGCGCCATCGCATAACAGCGGCCGAAGCGATTCGCCAGGAAGTCTTTGAGTCCGATCTCTTCTTGGCGAATGAGGCCCGACTGAGGCAGGCGTCCGTCGCTCAGCATGTCGAGTACGGCGCAAATTCCGCCCGCCGTCGTGATTTGAATGGCGCTGCGGACACGGCCGCCCACAGGCGCCGCATAAATCTTGTTGGCGTAAGTCTCCTGCATGAGCTGCCCACCGCGCAGGCCGCTCACGGTGGCAAAGACAATGACCACGTCCTGCAGCGTGATGGGAACGGCATTCTCGAGAATATCCTTGAGCAGTTCACGGCGGTCGCGCAGCCGCAAATCATTGAGAAGCGCCTTCATGATGGCGGCATGGCCGGGGTAGCGGATGGTACGGTAGTTGAGGTTGCGCACCTTGCCGGCCAAGGTTTCGCACAGCGTGCCAAGTCCTCCGGAGGTGTTGAACGCCTCATACAAAATACCGTCGAGCGAGAATTCTTCCAATTCTTCCAGGGGCTGCGTTTCCTTCAGCTGGCCGTTGACGATGGCCTCGCACGGTTCGCAATACTCGTTGATGACCCCGTCGGTACTCCAGGTCAGGTTGTAGTTGAGCGCATTGGACGGAAACTTCGGCAACGCTCCCACCCGCATGCGCACGTCATTCAGCTCATCGAAACGCGAGGCCAAGTCGCTCGCCACAATCGTGATGAACCCCGGCGCCAATCCGCATTGCGGGATGAAAGCCGTGCGGGAACCGGCAGCCAATTGCTTGACCGCGCGGGTACTCGCGACATCCTCGGTCAAATCCAGATAGTGCGCGCCGGCCGCCTTGGCCGCTTCGGCGATGAGGCGGGTCGCATGGTAGGGCGCTGCCGAGAGCACAGCGAATTTGCCGGTGAGGAGCCTGTGCAAGGTGTCGCCCTGAGTAATGTCGGCGGCCACGCGCGTAATCGTCGCGGCCGTTTCCAGCCGATCCAATTGCTGCTGTGAGCGATCAACCACGGTGACCCGGTAGTCGCCGGAACCCCCGAGCAGTTCCGCGATCATCGAGCCGATTTTGCCCGCGCCAACAATAACAATGTCTCTCATATCGCCTCCCAGAAATAACCCCCCATTATGGTTCGCCAGCACTACAAATAGTAGGGCTGTTTTAGACGTTATTCAGGTATATTGACTTCATTTCACAGGTTAGACACGACGAAATGCCATGGATTCGATAGACGAAAGGCTGCTCATCGCGCTGCGTGAAAACGGCCGCGCGTCGACGGCGCAGCTCGCCAGGCTGGTGTCGCGGTCGCGCACCAGCGTCCAAAGCCGGATCGAGCGGCTGCAGAGAGACGGAGTCATCGTCGGATTCGGCGTGCGCTTGGCGCCCGAGCACAGCCTCGGGGCCGTCCGCGCGCACGTCATGATCAAAGTAGGACCCAAGGAGGCGCGCGCGGTCACCGCGGCGCTGCGCGCTGTTCCGCAGGTGCGAGTACTGCATTCCGTCAGCGGCGATGTGGATCTGATTGCGGTCGCAGCCACCTCATCGGTCGCCGAAATGGACCAGGTCATCGATCGCATCGGCGCGCTGGACGGCGTGGAGCGCACCACTTCATCCATCATTCTGTCGACGAAGTTCGAACGCTGAGCGCCAGCGCGAAAAAAGGCTAGTATTCGCCATGGAATTGCATCCGCCGGGCGGACCGGTCAGGTCGCTCAAAGATTTTCTAGTTCACCTCGGCATCGTGACGCTGGGCATTCTGATTGCGCTCGGGTTGGAGCAACTGGTGGAGGCGCATCATCGCTCGAAGATCGCCGCGGAGGCAGTCGCCGGGTTTCATCGCGAGATCAGCGACGATGAACAACAGGTGAAAGAGGTGTTGGCAAGCCTGCCGCAGCTGCAGGCCAAGATCAAGGAAGCCATCGACCTCGTGAACTCAGCAACCGCCGACGGCCCGATCACATATCCTGGCGTTTCATTGGATGTCATTTCAACGGCCAGTTGGGATACGGCAATCGCCACGCAGGCGCTGAATGAATTGCCGTATCAGGCGGTCAGCCGCTACGCCGGGGCATACGGCACATTGCGCTTGTTCGCGGACGAGGAACAAGCTGGCCTAAGCGCCTGGCAAAATCTCCACCGGTTCGGCACCGATCCCAAGGCCCTCGGCAAAGAGCAGCGCAGCGCGTTGATCGAAGAGCTGCGCCGCTACGACAGCGCCCTCATGATCATCGAACTTGCAGGCAAGGGCACGCTGAAATCCTGCGATGATGCGCTTAAGTGACGCCAGCGGCTCAGGTCCGTAGCGGAAAATCCCTGCATGTCATGCTGCCGACCTTGGGAAGTGCGGGCGACGTGCATCCCTACATCGCCCTTGGCCTGGCACTCCAGACTCGCGGCCATCGTGCGACCATCCTTACTAATCCGTTGTTTCGAGCACTGATCGAAGCGCAAGGTCTCGGATTTCTACCGGTGGGGACTCTCGAACAAGCGCAAACGGCCGTCGCCAATCCGGACCTGTGGCACTTGCGCAAGGGTTTTGAGGTGATCGCACAGGTGCTCGTGCCCGCAATCCCGCAAGTTTACCGATTGATCGAAAGTCGCTCGGATGCCAACACGGTCGTGGCATTTTCCACATTGGCCTTCGGCGCCCGCGTGGCACAGGAGAAACTCGGTGTGCCGAGCGCCTCCGTGCATCTGCAGCCTACGGTCATCCGCACTTACGCCGACCAAGGCATGATGGGCAACGTCAGGCTGTCGACATCGCACCCGCGGTGGCTGAAGGGCGGCTTATTTCGGTTGATCGACTGGCTGATATTGGATCGCGGTGTCAAGCGGCCGCTGAATGATTTCCGAGCATCGCTCGGACTTGCGCCCGTGGATCGGGTCATGCACCGCTGGATGCATTCGCCGCAGTTGGTGATCGGATTTTTCCCGGAGTGGTTCGCCGCGGCGCAAGCGGATTGGCCGGCAAACGCTCACGCGGTGGGATTTCCCATGTGGGACGCCGGGGACGCCGAGGCCGCCTTGCCGGAAGCGGAGGATTTTCTCAACTCAGGCGCGCCGCCGCTGCTGTTTACGCCGGGATCGATGGGATCGACCATGCATCGATTTTTCCAAGAATCCGTGGCGGCCGCGGGCCGCCTCGGGCTTCGGGCAATGCTCGTGACCAACTACCCTGAGCAGGTTCCATCCAGACTCCCGGTCGGTGTAAAGGTTTTCGGCTATCTGCCCTTCAGCCAGGTGCTGTCGCGCGCTTCGCTGCTGGTTTATCACGGCGGTATTGGCACGCTTGCGCAGGGTATCAAAGCCGGAATTCCGCATCTGGTAGTGCCCCACGGCTATGATCAATTCGATAGCGGCTGGCGCATTGAGCAGCTTGGCCTCGGGTGCTGCATTCCGGCGAGCCGTTATCGTGCGCGGCGAGTGGCGCGCGCCATCCGGACCATCCTGGAGGACGATTCGGCGGCGCCGCGCCGCGCGCAGTTCGCCTCCCGCATCGACTCCGCCAAGACTCTGGCGCGAGCAAGCGAATTAATCGAGAGTTTGGCGCTGCGCGGTTAGGAGCTTCACTTGCGCAATTCACGAGCGCGTTCGTGCGCAAGCGCCAGCGTATCGAAGAGGTTGCCGGCTCCGATCTCCTCGATCACTCCGGCACGCTCGAGCTTGTAGCGCACGTTGGGCCTGACCTCCACCAGCATCACCGTGCCGCCATGGCGTTTGAAATCCGTGATGATCTCGTGAATGGCGAATAGTCCCGTCGCATCGACAAATGGAACATTGGCCAGGCGCAATATCAGCGTGGCGGCGGGACGCTGGATGTGTTCGAGCGTGCGCTCGAGTTTCTCGGCGGCAGCGAAGAAGAACGGTCCGTCGATGCTGTAGACGATGACACCGGTGGATTGAGCACTGGGCTGCAAATCGACCCCGGCCGAGCCCGGCACCGGATCAATTTGCTGTTCGATATTGACCGAATCGGCCATGCGCCGCATGAAAAAAAGCGCCGCGAGAATCACGCCGACATTGACCGCGACGACGAGATCGACGAAAACGGTCAGGAAGAAAGTCAGCAGCAGGATGCCCACGTCCAACTTGGGCGCGCCGCGCAGAATACGCATCACGTGCGGTGCTTCGCTCATATTCCATGCGACCACGAACAGCACGGCGGACAGGCAGCACAGCGGTATCGCGGCGGCGACGGGCGCCAGCAGCAAGATGACGAGAATCAGGAACCCGGAGTGCGTAATTCCGGCCAGAGGGCTGGTGGCCCCGTTACGGATATTCGTCGCGGTACGCGCGATGGCGCCAGTGGCCGCAAACCCGCCGAAAAGCGGTGCGGCAATGTTGGCGATACCCTGGCCGATCAGTTCTTGATTCGAGTCGTGCCGCGTGCCGGCCATTCCGTCGGCGACGACCGCAGACAGCAGCGACTCGATGGCCCCGAGCAATGCGATGGTGAAGGCGGGTCCAACCAACGACAGTACGCGCGCAAAATCCAGCACCGGAAACGACAGCGCAGGAAGAGTGCGCGGAATTCCGCCGAAGGCAGAGCCGATGGTGGCGACTCCTTGGAAGTGAAAGACACTTTGCACCGTGGTGACCACGACCAAGGCAACCAGCGGCGCTGGAATGCGTTTGAAATAGCGTGCGCCCAAGAGCAACACGCACAAGGCGAGCAGCCCAAGGCCGGCGGTGGCCGGATTCATCGTCGGCATCGCCTGGATCAGCGACCATAACTTTTCGTGAAACCGAAGTCCGGAGGCGGCGGGCGTCAGCCCCAGAAAGTCTTTCCACTGGCCGACAAAGATGATGACCGCGATTCCGGCGGTGAAGCCGACGATCACCTGGTTGGGAATGTATTTGATGACGGCGCCCAATCGCGCAATTCCCATGCCCAGCAGGATCACGCCCGCCATGAGAGTGGCGATTTGCAGACCCGCGATGCCGTGCTGCGCGGTAATAATGGAGAGCACCGCGACAAAGGCGCCGGTCGGGCCAGAAATCTGGACACGCGTGCCCCCAAGAATAGAGGTCAGCAGTGCCGCCACAATGGCGGTGTAGAGTCCCTGCTCCGGTCTGGCGCCCGATGCGATGGCGAAAGCCATTGCCAGCGGTAGGGCAACGATGCCTACCACCACGCCTGCCAATACGTTGTTGCGGATCTGGGTTCGCGACCACAACCCGTCGGCTCGAGCTTGCAACAGCGCGATCATGCCGCTCAGTGTATACAGACGGCGCGGCGAATGGCCTGGGGGCGTGGCGTAATAAAAAGTGGCGGAATAAAAAACGGCGCGGGCTTTTGAGGGCCCACGCCGCCGGGATATCGCACCAGCGGGGGAGTTGGCTGGCTTGCCGGCGCGAGATTCTCCTAAACTTTGTGTGCTTCGCGCATGCCGGAGCGGAAGCTCGAGTTCCATCCTGCCAAAAATTGTCGGGTGAGGAAGGTACTCTTTATCTCCGGCGGTTAATTTTTTTTCGCTTGACTGATATTCAGGAATGTGAAACGGAGGGTGCAGCCTGTGGCTGCCGCAGGCGCCGCACCACCCAATAGGCAATCAGCGCTACCAACAACGTGACGCAGCTGACCCACAAATCCTGCCGCTGCCCGGGGGCGAATGCCATGGCGATCAGCACCGCGCCCATACCGGCAATCGCAGCGAAACTTAAATAGGGAAACAGCCACATGCTGATCGCCGGTTTGGCTTCGCCGGCGCGCTCGCGGCGCTGACGCAGTGAGATCTGCGCGAGGGCAATGATCATATAGATGAATACGCTCAAAGCGCCGAATGAACTCACCAGAAAATCGAACACCGCCTGCGGGGTTTCGGTGGCGGCGACGATCCCCAGGAAGCCTGCGGCGGCGCCGATCAACACCGAGCCCACCGGCACGCGCCGCGCATTCAGTTTGACCAGGGCCTGAGGCGCATCGCCGCGCCCGGCCAGAATGAACAGCACGCGCGAACTGACGTAGAACGCCGAATTCAAACACGACAGCACAGCCGTCAGGATAATCGCACTCATGATGTTTCCAGCCCATGGCACATGCATCGTGTTGAGCGCCAGGGTAAATGGCGACTCGCCGGAGCGAACCGAGTTCCAAGGAATCACGGACACAATCAAGAAAACGGCAATCACGTAAAAAGTCAAAATTCGCCAGATCACCGTCGTCGTCATTTTGGCAACGGCCCGGCCGGGCTGCGCCGATTCGGCCGCCGCAATGGTGGTGATTTCCGCGCCCGTCATGGCGAAAAACACCGTGGGCACCGCTCCCAGCACGGCAATCCAGCCGCGCGGGGTAAAGCCGCCGTTGTCGACGAGATTGCCGAAGGTGGCGCCGTGCGGCGCCGTCCAGCCGAAGGCGTAAGACGCGGCAATCACGATGAATACCAGGATTGCCGCGACCTTGATGGACGCGAACCAGAATTCGAACTCGGCATAGGAACGCGCCGACATGAGGTTGACGCCGGTCATGATGGCCATCAGTCCCAGGCCGATTTCCAGCGGCGATAGGGGAATCCAGTTTTGTAAGATCTTTGCGCCGGCGATGGCCTCAACTGGCACCACCATCACCCAGAAATACCAATACAGCCAGCCGACCACAAAGCCGGCTCCGTCACCCAAGCCGGCGCGCGCAAACTCAGTGAATGAACGCACCTGAGGCAACGCCGTGGCCATCTCCCCCAGCATGCGCATCACCAGAAGAATGAGCACACCGGTGATCGCATAACTGATGAAGCTGGCGGGGCCGCCCGCGATGATGGCTGTGCTGCTGCCCACGAAAAGACCTGCACCGATGATGCCGCCAATCGAGATCATGGTGAGATGGCGGCCCTTGAGCGAACGGCTGAGCTGATGTGTAGGTTCGGATGGATCAGGAATGGTCGGCTCGATCATCAAGCGCCCCCTCTGTAGAACTGGTTCAAAAGTAGCTACGAAGCTTCAAAGACTGCGCAAGAAATCGATCATGGCCTTGTTGACTTCGTTCGGCCGCTCTTGCTGCGTCCAGTGGCCGCAGCCCGGGAGCATAATGCTGGCTCGCAGGTTCGGTATGAAGCGGGCCAGATCCGCAATGACTTCCTTCATGCGAGGGAAGGCAACGACAAGGTCGAGATCGCCCGCCATGTATAGCGCGGGGATGCTGACGGAGGCGCCGGCGTAAGGCGCGAACAATTCCCAATTTCGATCGATGTTGCGGTACCAATTGAGGCCGCCGCGAAATCCGGACTGCTGGAATTGCCGAACATAGACATCAAGATCGGCCTCGCTGAGCCATGGCGGCAGCTGCTCCGGATTCGGCATTCGGGTGAGAAAGCCGCCGGACCGCGGCACCATCCCCGCACCCGACGGCGCCGACCCGGGGTTGCGCCTCGGCACATCGCCCGATCCTGAGAACAGAATTTTGCGCAGCGAGGCGCGCGCGTCGCGCTCGAGCTCTGCTTCGGCTACACCCGGAGCCTGGAAGTACAACTGGTAGAAGCTCGATTCAGCCGTCTGTGGCATGACCGTGGTCGGTTGGGTGCCGCCGCGCGGCCGGTAGGGCACGCTGAGGCCGATCACTCCTCGAAAGCGGTCGGGGCGCATCAGGGCGGCATGCCAGGCAACCGGCGCGCCCCAATCGTGGCCCGCGATCACGGCCTTCTTTTCGCCCAGGACATCGAGAACTCCGATCATGTCGCCGACCAGGTGAAACAGGGAATATTGGTCGATCTCAGCCGGGCGCTCGGTATCGCCGTAGCCGCGCATGTCCGGCGCGACGGCGTGGAATCCCGCCTCCGAAAGGGCCCGCAATTGATGCCGCCAGGAGTACCACGATTCCGGAAAACCATGGCATAAGAGCACCAATGGGCCGCTGCCTTGCTCGGCGATGTGGATCCGAATGCCATTTGCTTCGATGCTGCGGTGAGCGGGTTCGTTCATGGTCGTAGCCTATCAGGGGGAAGGGTTCATCAATGCTAGTTTTGCTTCAATTTCCGGGCCAAAGTAAGCCTGTGGATTCGAGGCGTCGATGTGTTCACTGCGCTCGCGCGCCGCAATGGCCGCCGTGGCCGCGTCGAACGCGGCGCGCAATGAGTGCGCGCCGGGCAGCGCATCGCGATACAACGCCTCGCCAAAGTAGGTCAGATCGCGGTCGCTGGCGCAGCCGAAGGACGTTCGATCGGCTGCGGCCGCGGTAATGACGATGGTCCACGGATTCTTCAGCGTATCGATGAAACCTCCGGCATAGCAAGCCGAAATGATGATCACGCGCCACTTGATGCCCGATTCGTCCAAGGCTGCGGCGAGATCTTCATCGGTCAGATCATTGAGCGGCAGCTGTGCATTGGAAACCACGATCGCCTTATCCTCTGCGCCGTGCGAGGAGATCGATAGGAACAGCACGTCGCGGTCGAGGCTCATGCGAGCGGCGATGCCGCGAAGCGCATATCTTAATCCCGACACGCTGGCCAGCGGCGCGCCCTCGACGTCGCGTTCATCGTTGATCAGCGACAGGGCGCGCTGATGGATGCCGTAGCGTTCAGCAAGGACTCGCGAGGCCAGACCAATTTCCTGAGCGAACACTTTTTGATCTCCGACGCCGGCAAAGCCGAGGAAGAAGCTGCGTGGCTTCGCGGAAGGCCTGGGATCCATGACTTCAAGCGCGCGGTCGATGCGGTCCGGCTGCTCGAACAATAGCCTTTCCGCGTTGGGTCCCTCGCCGGAGGCTGCGGCCTGCGACTCGCGGGGAGCCCACACATCCGGGATCACATCGAGTGCATTGGTAATCCAGATGAATCCCAAAACGTAGATGATACCGAGCGTCGCGGCCATGAACTGCGGCTCACCAGTAAAAGCTCGCAGGCCTCGGGCCAAGTAGTACACCGAGCAAATGGCGGCAATCAGGCTCAAGGAAAGCAGCCAGAATGAGTTCAAGTACGCCGTTGCAAAAGCCGCCAGCAGCAGAGGCAAGGGGACCAGCCCGGTTGCGAGTGCAAGAGCCTGCCCGAATGCCGGTGCGGGTTTCGATTGCCAACGCAACAGAGCGCACAACCCCAGGACTGCCAGTACATACCAAGCGAGCAGCGGTGTGCCATCGAGAACGAATTGCGGATCCGGCTGGGCCTGCCACCAGTCGACGGCGACCCAGAGCGCCGTCCATAAAGCGCCCAACCCCACGGCAATTGCCGTTGAATGATGGGACCGCGGCGGGTCCCGATGCGCCGGGTCGCTTTCGTTCATAGATGGGGACGATGATAACAGCCGAGTAACACGTCTTGCGCGCGGCCTGTCCTCGGCACGATGATGGCGGCTTCAGATCCGGGAGGACGCATGACTGCATATAGATTGGGAGAGGTTTCGCCTCGGGTAGCTGCGAGCGCGTATATCGCTCCAAACGCCACGGTGATCGGCGATGTGGTGCTCGCTGAAAACGCCAGCGTCTGGTTCGGTGCAACCTTGAGAGGCGACAATGAGACCATTAGCATCGGCGCCAACAGCAATGTGCAGGACTCGGCGGTATTGCACACCGATCCGGGGTTTCCGCTATCGGTTGGCCGGGATGTGTCAATCGGGCATCAAGCAATGCTGCACGGCTGTACGGTCGGCGACGGTTCATTGATCGGCATACAGTCGATCGTGCTCAACGCCGCCGTCATCGGCAAAGGCTGTCTCGTCGGCGCCGGCGCCGTGATTACCGAGCGCAAAGTGTTTGCCGACGGAAGCCTGATCTTCGGAGCGCCCGCCAAGGTGGTGCGCGAGCTCACCGAGGAGGAGCGCGAGAATCTGCTCAAAGCGGCAGCTCATTACGCCGAGCGCGGTTCCTATTACCGGACTCATCTACGCGTGCATCAACAATGAAGGAGAGGCGGATACTTGACTGAAAATTCAATGAGCGCCGCCGACCAATCGCCGGACAATGTCGTCGCCCCGGTGGGTGAGGACACCGCGGGACGCAACCGACTCGTCATCAATCTCCTCCTGGTTGCCACTTTCGTTGTGATTCTCAACGAGACGTTCATGGCCGTGGCCATCCCGCGGCTGATGCGAGACCTCGATGTCACGGCCGGTGCCGTGCAATGGTTGACCACGGCATTTCTTCTCACCGTGTCGGTGGTCATTCCGGTCACCGGGTTCTTGCTGCAGAGGATGAACACGCGGCCGATCTTCGTCTTGGCGATGTCGTTCGAATGGTCTGGCCGCCCTTTTTCTCGACGCACGTTCTCCTAATCGTTTCGGCAGCATCCTCCCTTGCATGCGTCCTTATTCTTGGTCGTCGTAGTCTTGCGACGTGGCGGCCACTGGTCGCGGTAATATGTTGGGTTGTCGGCGCGGGCTGCGTCTGTTACCAGTACGATGTGGCCGAGACGCTTTATGGCATTGACGCGCAGGAGAAACATATATGCACTATTTGCTTTTCTACGAGTTCGTGCCTGACTATGTTACGCGTCGAACTCCGTTTCGATCTGCGCACCTTTTGGCGGCCTGGAAAGCGCAGGAGCGGGGGGAACTCATTCTTGCCGGAGCTTATGCCAATCCGGTCGATGGCGCGGCCCTTCTGTTTCGATGCGACTCGAAGGCGGTTCCGGAACGCTTTGTCGCGGCGGATCCCTATGTCGTGGGGGGTCTTGTGACGCGATGGTATGTTCGCGAATGGACTACAGTGGTCGGGGAGGAGGCGACAGCCCCAACCAGGCCAGGAAAGTAAATCATGGATGGGTAGCGGCGGCCGCTGTCCCGTAGCTTAGGCGTAAAACGCACTCGTAGTCTTGCATGGGCATCAGCCCCATTTTCTCGCGGCGGGCGCTTAAGTGTTCTTGATCCTCGACGCGCAAGGGAACGAACTTGTCGCCAATTTGCTTAAATTGCGTGCCGTAGAGTTGCGCGCGGCCATCGTTCACTCTCACGCGATCCGTGAGCAGCGCGATCTCGTCGAGTGGCACGCCGGAATTGGCGCTCCGGAGTGATCTAAGCACGGTTTCCTGAAGGTGCAGGTCCCGGTCGGCATGTTGGACCAGAAGCCAAAAAGCGCTCATGCCATCTCCGCCGACTTGATTGATTGTCGGAACGCCGTTGGCGGCGACTATGTGTCGCAACGCCCGGAGGTGAACGGCGTCGATTCTTCGAATGCTCTTGCTCGCGCCGGATCCGGGATTGGGAGGGCCGGCCGCCCAACTCTTGCGGGCGTCTTGGTCTTCCTTCGCCATCGACAAAAGAGATGCTTGCAGTGCGGGGTTGGTCACGTGGCTCGGGCTGGGGCTGGTCGTTTGGGGTTCGGGTTTGCTGGCTTTCCACACGGCGACGCCAGGGCAGGCAGTTGTTAGGGGGTCGCTGTCGGCGTGTACATCCCGCGTTCCGGCGGCGCCCATGGAACAAAAAAGCACGCAAACAGAAATAATTCCTGGCGACACCGGCCATCCGGCTGACTGGGTCACGACTGGTTAGCCACTCGCTGAAGCTCTTTGGAAAGATCCTTGGTGAGAGAGAAACATCTTGTCGGTGGTTGTGGTTGGGTCGAGGCCAGTGAATCTTCCGAGGGGCCGGTGCCGGTCCAGTCGGGCTCGCAGATCGGTGATGGGGCCGTCGGAGGGAGATCGTGCATCGTGATGGCTTTGACCAGCACTAATGCCGCGAGCCAGGACCCAGCCGGTGATGGATGCCCCTTTGCGTCCAGCATCGGAGTCTTGGTGTCGTTGACGCCGTGGATCGCGCCACCGATGTCGGCGAAGTCTGCATCCAGATCCGTCGCTATTTCTCGAGCGGCGCGGCTCAATTCGGGCTGTAAGTTGGGATCGGGCTGCCAGGTTCCATACAAGATCGGACGGGCGCCTGCGATTCTAACGAACGCCACAGCTTCCTTCAGCGCGCGGGGTGAATCAGCGCAACCGTGAAAATCGGCAGCGCACAGAGGAAAGCCGCCGAGTTCCTGGAGCACCACCACATCGAAATGCTGGGTGGCGAGGATTCTCTGCAGGTGGCCACTATCAATATGGTCGCGGATGAGCGCACCGCCGGAGGCCAGCATCTCAGTGGTTAATTGCAAGTTCGGGGCGACCGTTTTGTAGACAGCGCGGACCATTCCCGGCAGGTCGTTGTAGTAGGTCAAGCTGTTGCCTACGAACAGGACTCTGATGCTGTCGCGCGCCATGGCTGAGCCGCCATTCAAAATCAATCCCAGCATTGCAAGGCTCGCTAGAGCGCGCTTGAGCGATATGGCAAGGCGTCTCATATTGCGGGTAGCAGATATCCGCGGCTTTCTATCCGCGATGAGCAAAAATCCCGACTCCGAACTTTATGACGAGGCCGGTGATTAGGGCCGGCAGCAATTTGATGCACCAGGGAGTGGAGCGCTAGAGCGGCGGACGCTGCCAGTATCAGACGCGTGGTTTTCTCCGATTCGTATTGATGTGACATTCCCACGGACAACCCTGGAGTGCCGGAAATCATACGACTTTTCCCCGGTGGGTTGCGTGACTAGCTCAATTCACTTTGCCGTCATGTTCGATGAGCAGGGGTTATCGGCTTCATCGGTCGTCCGATCGCGCAATCCCCAAGGCCTCAAGAGCCTTTGGCATGCTTGGCTAACGGGATGGGTCCTTGACTGTGGCGGCAAGATATTCGCGAATTTGTTCGAGCTCCTTGGGAGTTGCCTGCCAATTCAGTAGGTGGCATGGCGAAGTAAGGCGCAGTGGTCTCGATTCGATCAATGCGGCCTCTAGCTCGTGCAACGCATATTCTCCGAGTGACTCCTCGCCGCACTGCGGACAGGTCACGGGAAAGCGAATAGTGGGTGCGGTCACGGCGCCGGCAGGCTATTTGAAATGTGTGGCTGAAATCGCGGTAAGCACACCGCTGTATTTGGAAAACAGCCTGACCGTTGCCGGTGGAATCAGAAGCAGACTTGCCCGCCCATCGACCGGGTGCTTTTCTCGGATGATCATCTCATCGGCAACCAGTCGGCCCAAGTGGCGTCGCAGGGTGCCACGGGAGCAGATGTCCAAGAGGTAGAGGCGCTTCAGCGTGGTGGGGTGGCCGCGTTCTTCTTCATAGCCAATCTCGATCACGATGTCGTAGTCGATGACCGTCTTTAGGAAGGGAAGATGCGCTCGCTCTGACTGTCTTATTTTTCTGAGGCCGGTGAACAACTTCATGAGATAAGCCGTACCCGTGTGTTTAGGCATAGTGGCTCGACGCGCCGGCTGCCGCAAGCGGTAATAGGCTCAAATGTGAACGCTATTTCTCCTGTAATCCATATTGGGTCACCCCGCGTTCGGCTAACGTCGAGAACTCATCTCGACGAGTTTCGCGACGGTATTCAGGTTTCTCGACGTGCCAAGTTTCGCCGCTGGAATTTGCAGCCTTGATTGCCCGGCGCCCGAGGGGTAATAGACGTAGATTTCCCGCTGCCCCAGGAGAATCTCTTCTCCGGCCCGGCCGCGGACGTCGTCCAACGCGTTGGCGGCCGGCTTGCCATGGAGAAAAAGTGAGTGCGTGAGTCTTGGTTCTTTATCCGAGAAAGGATTTCTCTTCAGGATCATTCTCATCTCGTCAGCGGACCGCAAGAGTACCCCGACCGCTTTGCCGGCGTGAACGAGCAATGTCTTCTCCAGCTGCGCCCGCACTTTCTCTGCCGCCAGGCCGGAGTCAAAAACCACATTGCCGCTGGCAATATAGGTCTCGATCCGACGGTAACCTAGTTTTGCGCATAACGCCTTCAAGTCAGCCATCGAAAGCTTCCCGGTCCCGCCGACGTTTACGGCTCGCAGCAGTGCGATGTATGTAGTCATGCTAGACGCGAAAATACCGCATTAAAGCAAACGTTCAGATCATGGGGCCGGAGGCTTGTCCGGCGGCGCGGTTTTTGCCGCCGGGGTGGCGGTTTTATCCCCATCCACCGCCGCCTTGGCTTTCTCGGCGCCGCGTTTTGCAGTCGCCGCGACTTCCTGCGCTCCTTCCTTGGTAGTCACCGCGACCTCATGAGCAACCTCCTTGGCGGCCACCGCGACTTGTTTTGCTCCGTCCTTAGCGGCATCCGCAACCACTTTGGCGTCGTGCTTGACGGCCGCCCCGACCGCCTTCGCTTGATCTGCGGCCAGAGTGGAGTCAGCGGGCGGATCATCCGCGGCGAGCACAGCCGCTTGCCCGCAGAACAACAAGCTAACAGCGACGATGAGAAAAACGCGATCGTTCATAATGAATATCCTGGTCCAGCTAATGGAACACATCTCCGTATTTTTCGCGTAGCGCCGCCTTCTGCACCTTGCCTGTGCCTCCAAGGGGAAGCGAATCCAAGAAGATGACCTGGTCCGGTACCCACCAGCGAGCTACGCGCTCCGCGAGAAAGGCGAGAATGTCCTGCGACTCCAGACTGTGTCCAGGCTTGCGAACGATGAAGAGCAAAGGCCGTTCCTGCCACTTCGGATGCTTCACGCCGATGACGGCCGCCGCAGCCACGCACGGATGCGCGATGGCCGTATTTTCAAGATCAATCGAGCTGATCCACTCGCCGCCGGTCTTGATCAGATCTTTCTGGCGGTCTCGGATCTGCATGACGCCGTGCGAATCGATGGTCGCAATGTCCCCGGTGGGGAACCATCCGTTCACGAGCGGCGAACTGTCGATCTTGTAGTAGCCGCTCACCACCCACTGGCCGCGCACCATCAACTCTCCTTCGGATTTTCCGTCGCGGGGCAATGTTGCGCCATTGTCATTCACCACTTTGATATCGATTCCAAAAAGCGATTTTCCGCCCCTGGCGATGATGGCGTGCCTTTGTGCAGGCGGCCATTGAAGTTGTTCGGCATCGAGACTCCCCATAGTGGCCGCCGCAACAGTCTCGGTCATACCCCAGCCCTGTCTTGCTTCGACCCCATGGCGTTCGTCAAAGTTCGCGATGACGGCGGCTGGAATCGCCGAGCCGCCGGAAATGATGCGTTGCAGGCTGGAAAAGCTTAGGTTGTGCTGTTCGACGTATTGCAGCAGCTGCAGCCAAATTGTCGGCACTCCGGCGCTCATGGTCACGTTTTCGGCTTCCATCAACTCATATAGGCCGGCGCCGTCCAGGCGTGGGCCTGGCAGCACCAGCTTCGCGCCGCCGATCAGGCAGGCGTAGGGGATACACCATCCATTGATATGGAACATGGGCACCACCGGCAGCACGGCGTCTCTCGGCGACATGCCCAGCACACCGGGAAGACAGATCGTCATCGAATTCAAAACGATCGATCGATGAGAATACAACGCACCCTTGGGGTTGCCCGTCGTGCCGGACGTATAGCACAGGGCAGCCGCCGAACGCTCATCGAACTCCGGCCATGCGAACTCGGCGCTCTCCTGGGCGATCAAGTTCTCGTAGCAATGCACATGGCCAAGGCCGCCCAGCGCCTCCATGTTTTGCGCATCGCTCATGCAGATCAACGCGCGGATATGAGGGCAGCGGCTCGCCACGCCTGCGATCAGGGATGCAAAGGTCGCGTCGAAAAAAAGCGCCTGGTCTTCCGAGTGATTGATGATGTAAGCCAGCTGATCCGGATGCAGCCGCGGGTTGCAGGTATGGATAATGCGGCCGCTGCCGGACACTCCATAATAGAGCTCCACATGCCGATGATTGTTCCATGCCAGGGTTCCCACGCTGCAGCCGGCGGGCAATCCCAAGCGGGCGAGCGCGTTGGCGAGCTTTTTGGCTCGTTTGCTGCAGTCTGCATAGGTGTAGCGAAATACGCTCCCATGCGTCTCGCGCGATACGATTTCCGTTTCCCCGTATTGCGCGGCAGCGTGCTCGATCACCTGGGAGATCAGCAGCGGCCGATCCATCATGAGTCCTGGCTGATGCATCATTGCGATTCCTCACCGCCCATTAATTCGTCAACGACTTGTCGAGGAGCTCATAACCGGCGCGCCGCCGAAAGCCGTGGCGCTCATAAAACACGCGGCCGCGATGATTGTCGGCTCCCAGCTGCAGCTGCAACCGCGCCAGACCTTGCGCTGCCATTGCGCGCTCGGCGGCAGCCACCAGCAAAGAACCCACCCCGGCAGATCGCTTCTCGGCCGATACGAAAAATTCGTCAATCTCCGCCACCATGCCGCCGTATTCAAAGCTGAACAGATACACCGCCGTCAGATACCCACACAAGCGCCCGTCCATCTCGGCGACCCAAACGCCGCCGCGCTCCGGGGTTGACAGCAAGTTCTCGAGCAGCGACTGGATGTGCGAGCGGTCGAAGCCGTCGATGGCCTCGAATTTCCAATAGCACTCCATAAGCGATGCGAGGGTACTGATATCGGCACTCGTGGCGACTCGGATGAGCACTTATTTATGCGCGGCCGCGCTCTCCTGAGCGCGGTAGGCGATCCAGCTCTGCTCGATTAAATACGCATGCACATTGTCGGCGTCCTGTTCGCTCAGCAAATCATTGAAGCGTTCCATGCCGGCCGGCGCCAGCACGCCCTTCAACAGAATGTCCTTGAAGGCCACGTGCAGGCCGTCATTGAGCCGCCGAAGATCGGGCGTGATACTGGGCCCCAGCTGATGGCAACGGCTGCACTGCGAGATGAACACGACTTCGCCGGCGTCTATCTGCGCTCTGGTCGCGGTCTCAATGGGCGGCTGCGAAAAGGCAGGTTCCTCCCGGGCCGGCGGTGTTGGAACTTGGCCGCCGCCCAATTTGAAAGCAATGATGCGATTGATGTTTTGATATTTGAGCGCCGCGCTGCTCGGCGGGATGGGACCGACGGAAATTGGCGTGCCGCCGTACCCCGCCTGCACCGCGACATACTGTTCGCCATTGACCGAGTAGGTCATCGGCGCCGCCATGATGTGGCTGCCGGTCTTGACGACTTTCAATACCTTGCCCGTATCGGCGGCATATACCCAGAGCTCGCCGCTTCCGCGGCCTTGGAACACCAGGTTTCCGGCGGTCGACATCACGCCGCCGTCATAGCCGCGAATGCCGGAGGAGGTCTCATGTTCCCATACCACTTTTTCGGCGACCGGATCCCAAGCCCGAATCAGTTCTCTGACCGGCTTGACGTGGCGCATGGCCCTGATCACCCGCTCGTCGGGCACCCGCCCATACAGCCGCGCCGAATCCTTCGCATCGTAAGTGTCGTCAGGAATGAGGCCCTGGACGGTAAAAAATCCTTCGATGTATTTCACCTTGCTGCCGTTATGCAGCAGGTCGATCCAGATCGTCGGCGCATCGATGACTGGAATGTAGACCAGGCGCGTTTGCGCGCTATAGGACATCGGATTCCAGGTGTGCGCGCCCATCCAGGAGGGGTAGATATTTTTTGCCGTACCATACCAATCGGCAGCCGCGGTGGTCACCGGCCGGCCGGTTTGCATGTCGACATGGGTTGCCCAATTGATAAACGCGTAGTTCTTGGCGGACAGCAATTTCCCGGTCTTGCGATCCAAGACGTAGAAGAAGCCATTTTTCGAGGCTTGCATGATCACCGGCCGGGGGGCGCCGTCGGCCATGATCTCGGTCAAAATCATTTTCTGAACCGCGTCGTAGTCCCAGCTATCGTGCGGCGTCTCTTGGTAGTACCAGGCCATTCTTCCTGAGTCCGCATCGACGGCAATGATGCAGGTGGCGTAAAGGCCATCGAGTTTTTTGGGGCCGAGCTGCCGCAAATCGTACGGGGCCGCGTTCGCCGTGCCGAAGTAGAGAAGGTTTAGCTTTGCGTCGTAGGCGAAACCATCCCATACGGTTGCGCCGCCGCTGAACTCGGGTTTGCGATGCGGATCCCAGGTCTTGTCGGCGGCGGCAAGCTCGGGGTTTTCGTAGGCTTGGCCGACTGCGGGCGGAACGGTGAAGAAACGCCATTTCAGCGCTCCGCTGTCCAAGTCATACGCCGATACATAGCCTCGCACACTTCCGTGTCCCATGTCGGCGCCGCTGTTTCCGATGGCCACCACCGATCCGGCAATCTGCGGCGCGCCGCTGCTGGAATACGGCAGCTTGTGATCGACGATGGTGTCGGCTTCCCACAGGTTCTTTCCGGTAGACGCATCGAGCGCGTGCAGCCGGCCGTCGACGGACGCAACATAGACCTTGCCCTTCCAGACCGCGACACCGCGATTGACGAGATCGCAACACGGATTTCGGCCGATGAAGTAATCGGGTTTGGGATCATAGCGCCACAGCTGCTTGCCGGTGGCGGCGTCCACCGCGTACACATAACCCCAGGTTCCCGAGGTGTACATGACCCCATCGATGACGAGGGGCGTCGCTTCCTGGCCGCGCATCGGATCGCCCAAGTCGTACTGCCACGCGAAGCCCAGCCGCTTGACGTTTTTGGCGTCGATCGCCGCCAGCGGAGAAAAGTAGGTGCCGTCCTTGTCGCGGCCGCCGGTGAACCAGTTCTGGGGTTCCGAGTCCGCCGCCTGCAGCCGGGCTGCATCAAGGCTGCCCGCGGGAGAGGGCGCCGCAATGGCGGGTTCGATCGCCAGCGCGGCCCAACACATGAAGGCAGAAGCGCGGCGTAAATCAAACTTGTCAAACGATCGGCCGGATCGCAATGATGAATCTCCTCGACGTCGTGGGCAGCTTAGCGAACATTGGATGCCGACGGTACATCCGCTCCCGATCGTATAATATCGTACGCGCGGCAAAGCGATCTCAAGCACAACATGCCAATCATATTAAGCACCGACGATCTGCGCGAGCTGGCGAAACGGCGCATTCCCCGCGCAATCTTCGACTACGCCGACGGCGGCGCCTATCAGGAACAGACCCTGCGTCGAAATTGCATGGATCTCGATGCAATGACCTTTCGCCAACGCGTTATGGTCGATGTATCCCGCGTCTCGCTTGCCACCACCTTTCTCGGCAGTGCGGTGTCGATGCCTCTGGCGATTGGACCCACCGGGCTCGCCGGCCTGTTTCACGCGGATGGCGAGATTCTCGGCGCCCGAGCGGCAGCCGCCTGCGGTATTCCCTTTTGCCTCAGCACCATGTCCATTTGTTCGATCGAGGATGTTCGAGCTGCAACCGCGCAGCCTTTCTGGTTTCAGCAATATCTGATGAAAGACCGAGGATTCAACCAGGAACTGATCGATCGAGCGGCCGCGGCACAGTGTTCCGCTCTCATGCTCACGCTGGACTTGCAGGTGCTGGGTGAGCGGCGCCGCGATCCGCGCAACGGCTTGACGATTCCCCCCACGCTGACGCTGCGAAACGCCTTCGATGTCGCCTCCAAACCCGCCTGGGCGTTGAAAGTGCTATTCGGCAAGCGGCGCACTTTCGGCAATCTGGTCGGCCACATCGGCGGTGCGAGCGGCATCAGCACGCTGGCGGAATGGACCGCGACTCAATTCGATGCCTCGGCCAACTGGCGCGATGTCGAGTGGGTGCGAAGCCGCTGGCCTGGTAAATTGATTCTCAAAGGCGTACTGGACGCCGAGGATGCGCGGCTGGCCGCCGCCACGGGCGCGGATGCCATCGTGGTATCGAATCATGGGGGAAGGCAGCTCGACGGCGCGCCGTCCAGCATCTCGGTGCTGCAGGAAATCGTCGCGGCCATCGACGGACGCTGCGAAGTGATGTTCGACGGCGGCGTTCGCTCAGGCCAGGACATTGCCAAGGCATTGGCCCTCGGCGCGCGTGGAGCGCTCATCGGAAAAACCTTTCTCTACGCGCTGGCGGCAATGGGCGAGACGGGCGTCACCAAGGCGATCGAGATCATGCGCAACGAACTGCGTGTTACCTTGGCGTTGACCGGAACCTCGAGCATCGATGCGGTGGGGCCGCACATTTTGCGCTCGTAGAGCGACGGGCGCACAATGTTTCGAGAGCAGGGAGGTCTCGGATGTGACGATACCGGCCGTACCCTATGACAATCGTGGTGCCGGAGTGCACGCGGACTTCATGAAGCTTGGCCCCGCGCGGCGCGGCGCCGTGCTCGCCGCTTTCGGGTTGCTGTATCTGCTGCTCGTGCTCATCGGCTTGGGCTTGCGCGAGAACTCCGAGCGGCTGACGATCATGTGGCCCGCGGCGGGTCTGCTGTTCATGGCGCTATGGATTGCCCGGCCGCGCAATTGGATCTGGTTCGTGGCGGTGCAGCTGAGCGTGGATTTGGCCGTCGGCATGGCGACGTCCGAACATTTCACGATTTCCCACGATGTGCCATTTGCGCTCGCGAACACTGTCGATGCCGCGGTCGGCGCCTCGATCGCGACGCGGCTCATCACGGACCCGCAAATTCCCAGGGTACGGAATGTACTGTGCTTCTTCGCGGCAGTGGCGATCGGCGCCGCGGCGAGTGCGGTTCTGGGAGCCTTTGCCGCCACGCACCGATTTGGCGGAGCGAGCTACCTGCGTGAATGGCAGTTATGGTGGGCAGGGAATTGGCTGGGATCCTTGTGCACGGCTCCGGTCATCATGGGGTGGGCGGTGCGCTGGCGCGCGCGCCGATTTTCAGCGCCGCCAGCGCCGGCCTTGGAAATGATGCTGGTCGGCGGATTGATGCTGGCCATGACGATTTGGATATTTTCAGCGCCGCCGGGCGGCATCACAACGATTCTGGACATGCCGTTCATTTTGTTGGCGCTGATCGTGGTCGCGGCATTCCGCTTCCCGCCGCGCTGGTCCACGGTCCTCGCCGCTGTAACCGCGGTGGTGTCCTGCTACTTTGCGAGCCGTGATCTGGGACCTTTCGCCGGCTACCCCAATCCATTTGTGCGCATCGAGGCCGCCCAACTGTACCTCGCGACTCTGGTTGTGATCAATTTCATGTTGACGGTCGTGATTCTCGAAATGCGAAACGCGTTTCAGCAATTGCGCACCAGCGGCGAACGCTATCGCAACTTCGTCGAACAAAGTTCCGAGGCGGTGTGGCGCATCGAGCTGAGTGATCCAATGGATCCGAACCTGCCGGCGAAGGAGCAAATCGAGTGGCTGAAGGCGCACGCCTACGTGGCGGAGAGCAACCTGACCTATCTGCGCTTGAATCGCCAGATTGGTCTGCCCGAGGTCGAAGCGCACGTCTGGCGGCCCGACGTGCCCTGGTCCGCGACCTTCCTTGAACATCTGGGAGCTGCCTCGCACCGCGGCTATTCGATGGACGGGCTCAGGTTCACCGTGCAGGCGAACTCGCGGCAGCTCTCCTACATCACAGGCTTCCGCGGCGTGCTGGAGGAGGGCAAATTGGTGCGGGTCTGGGGGGTCGCGAGGGACGTGACTGAACTCGTCGAACTCAACGAACGGCTGCGGGAGAAGCAGGAGCGGCTTCGCCTATATGCGCGAGAGTTGGTCGGCGCGGAAGAGCGCGCCCGGCGCGCGACCGCGGTCGATCTTCATGACGGCATAGGCCAACAGCTCGTCGGCTTGGGCCTTACTCTCGATGCGGCGATGCTGCGCTCATCTCCCGAAATGCGGCTGCTTCTCGGCGAGGCGACCCACACGGTCCGCGAAGTGCAGGCGATCGCTCAGCGCGTGATTGCCGACCTCAGCCCGCCGGGTTTGTATGAGCTGGGCTTGGAGCCCGCGCTCAAGTGGCTCATCGTCTACATTCGAAGCAAAGACAATCTACTGGTCGATTTGCATGTCGATTGCGACGAGGCGGCCGTCGATCTGGATCTTCGAGTTCTGGTCTTCAAAGTCATCAGGGAACTGCTGCGCAATGTCGTCAAACATTCCGGGGTGCAGTCAGCCGGCGTGACGATAACGGGTGGCTCTCGAGAATTGAGCGTGGTCGTCGAGGATCACGGCGTTGGGTTCGAATGGCAGCTCAGTCTTTTCGAGCCACGCGCGCACGGATTTGGTTTGTGGAGCGTCGCCGACCGGGTGCGAGAGGCTTCGGGCGAGATGACGGTTGACACCGGACCCGGGCGCGGATGCCGCGTAACGGTGGTCTTTCCGATCGGCGCGGCCAACACATTGAGCCAACAAAATATCGCGCCACGCGAAATGAGCGATAGAGGCAGCGGGCGGATCGGGACGATGTAGGCGGTGCGCAGCGTGCCCTTAGTTCTTGGCGAGGCGCCGCGACATCCGCAAAGCAGCTTCGCGGCCTTGGTAGTAGCCCTGCACGATCCCAAGCTGATCGAAACCCAATCGCGCGTAAAAATTTCGCGCCGCTTCATTGTGAGTGCGCAGCTCTAGGTTGATGCGAAACACGCCCGCTTCGATGGCGGTGGCCGTGAGCCATTGCATGAGCTGAGCGCCAAGCCCCTGGCGGCGATGTTCAGGCGCCACCGCGAGCAGGTTCAGATGCGCGACATCGTCGCCGAAGTGCATGATTGCGAAAGCCGCAATTCGCCGCTCGCGTCGGGCTACCACGACCGACGATTCAGCGCCGCAGATGAAATGCTGGACGCGCGCAGGCGTCCACGACCAGGTCAGTCCTTGTTCGATCAGATCGCGCGACATCTCCGCAATCTCACGCGCGTCGCTCGCCCGGGCCAAACCAATGAAGGCGAGTTCTGACACGCTTTCAGCGGCTCCGATATCGGTCGGTCGCGAGCACGAGCTCATGAGTGTTGCCGGGCTCGAATGCGGAATGCCCGGCATCCGGTACGATGCGCAGCTCCGCTTCCGGCCACGCGCGGTGCAAATCCCAGGCGCTGGTGGCGGGGCAGACCACATCGTAGCGGCCCTGAACGATGGTGGTGGGTATGTGCCGGATGCGCGGCACGTCGTCGATCAATTGGCTCTCGCTGCGCAGAAAGCCGCGATTTACAAAATAGTGGCATTCGATTCTCGCCACGGCGAGCGCAAATTGATCCTCGCCCCATTTTTTGATGTTTTCCACGTTGCTATACAAAAAGCTGGCGGCGGCCTCCCACATCGACCATGCGCGCGCCGCAGCCAGCGCCGCGCGCTGGTCGCTGCCCGTCAGGCGTTTGTGGTAGGCGCTCAGGAAGTCATCGCGCTCGTCGACTGGAATCGCGTCGCGATACGCCTCCCATGCATCGGGAAATATGTCGGAGGCGCCGTGCTGATAGAACCAGCGGATTTCGGCGTAGCGCAGCAGGAAAATTCCGCGCAAAACAATCTCGCTGACCCGCTCGGGATTTGCTTCCGAATAGGCCAGCGCCAGCGTGCTGCCCCACGATCCGCCGAATACCAGCCAGCGTTCAATGCCGAGATGCTTGCGCAATCGCTCGATGTCGGCGACCAGGTGCCATGTGGTGTTCTCGACGAGGCTGGCACTCGGGCGGCTGCGTCCACACCCGCGCTGATCGAACACGACGATGCGGTAATGGCGAGGATCGAAGAACTGACGGGCGCGTTTATCAGAGCCGGCGCCAGGACCGCCGTGCAGGAACACCGCAGGCTTGCCTGCCGGATTGCCGCTTTCCTCGTAATAGATCTCGTGAACATCCGAGACCCGCAGATACCCGTGTCGATAAGGTTCAATCGCGGGATACAGCTCGCGCCGCACCGCGCCGCGCATCGACGGTCGGACAATCTCCCGTGACTTGACTGCCCGAGCCGCGGATTTGGCGGCGCTGACCGAGGGCCTCTTGGGTCTGTGGCTCAGGAAGGCGCGTGATTTGGCCGGCGCGGCCTTTTTCTTCTTCATCTCTTAACCTCTTTTTTCTAATTTACGCTCGCGCCACCATGGGCCCGAGAGGGCGCCCGCCCAGCAGGTGCACATGCAAGTGATACACCTCTTGGCCGCCATGTGCATTGCAATTGATGATCAGCCGGTAGCCGCTTTCGGCAATACCCTGTTGTCGCGCCAGATCGCGCGCGACAATGAACATGTGGCCAATCAGCGATTCATCCTCGTCGGCAATGTCGTTGGCTGTGGGTATCGGCTTATTCGGGACGATGAGTATATGCACCGGAGCTGCCGGGCGAATGTCCAGAAAGGCGATCACCCTCGGGTCGCGATACAGCACCGTCGCCGGTAGGTCGCCGGCGATTATTTTCTCAAAAAGCGTAGGCATTTCATACGCCTCGGATATTCAGGAGCAACAAGACTATCAGGAACTGCCGGGCCGTTAAGGATCTGCTGAGATTGTGACACGGTAATAGTAATGGGAACGATTCTCATGTAGAATCGCGTTCATGTTGGCGCCCCGACCTGTCGAATTTCCACCTTCGCAAGCCCCCAGCATCCCTCTCATGGATCTGGCCCCCGGGGCCTCGGCGCGCGTGGTTTCCGTCTCGGCGTTTGATCCCAAGACGCCTGAGCTCGGCCGGCGCTTGGCGGAGTTGGGGTTTTTGCCGGGCGAGGCTGTGCGTATCGTGGCCAGGGGATTGCTGGCGCGCGCGCCCATCGCCGTGCGGATTGGCACCGCCACCTTTGCGCTGCGTCTTTTCGAGGCCGCTTGTATCCGCGTATGTCCGGAGCAGCCGCTGCTCCGTTGAGTCCATGGACGCCGCGACCAGCGTTCCGAGTCCCCTGATCGCATTGGTTGGAAATCCCAACTGCGGCAAGACGGCGCTTTTCAATATCCTCACCGGCAGCCGCCAAAAGGTTGCCAACTATGCAGGCGTGACGGTCGAGCGCAAAGAAGGGTCGCTGCTCACCCCCTCTGGCCTGCGCATTCGGATTCTGGATTTGCCGGGAGCATACAGCCTCGATGCTCTCACCCCCGACGAACAGGTGACCGCGGATGTGCTTTTGGGCCGGCGCGCAGGCGAGACGCAGCCTGACCACGTCGTCTGCGTCACCGACGCCACGAATCTGCGCCAAAACCTACGACTGGTTTTGAGCCTCAAGCGGCTCGGTCTGCCCATGGTAGTGGCGCTCAACATGACCGATATCGCGCGCCGCAAGGGCATCGTCATCGACGCCGATCGCCTGGCCGCGGAACTCGGTGTGCCGGTGGTTGAAACGGTAGGCGTCAAGACCGCCGGAGTTCAGGCCTTGATCAAGGTGTTGAACGCCACGGTCAGCCCATCGCGCGGCGGCAATGCCGCCGTATGGCTGCCGCTCAGCGCCTCGGATATCGAACACGATCAGGCGGAAGTGCGCAGGATCTTGCAGCTGGTGGGCGGCGATCGGCTCAATGGCGTGACGTTCAGCGACCGGCTCGATGCGCTGGTGCTGCATCCGCTGCTCGGGCCTTTGATTCTTGCCGTGATTTTGTTCCTGGTGTTTCAGGCGGTATTCGCGTGGGCGCAGGTGCCCATGGACGAAATCAAGCTCGGCGTTGCTGCATTCGGCGATTGGCTCGCAGCGCTGCTGCCCACGAGTCTGCTCAAGGATTTGCTGATCAACGGTATCCTGGCCGGCGTCGGCAGCGTGCTGGTATTTCTGCCGCAGATCATCATCCTGTTCTTCTTCATCCTGATTCTGGAGGATTCGGGCTATCTGCCGCGCGCGGCATTTCTGCTCGATCGCGTGATGGGCAGCGTAGGCTTGTCGGGCCGGGCATTCATTCCACTGCTGTCGAGCTTCGCCTGTGCGATTCCCGGAATCATGGCGACGCGCACCATTCAGAATCCGCGCGATCGCCTGGCGACAATCATGATCGCGCCCCTGATGACTTGCTCCGCCCGACTGCCGGTCTACGCGCTGATCATCGGCGCCTTCATTCCGCGGCGCACGGTGTGGGCGGGGCTGCAATTGCAAGGCGTGGTGTTGTTCGCGCTGTATGTCGCGGGCGTCGCCGGCGCGATGGCGGTGGCATTCGTCTTGAAGCGCGCCGGCAGAGGTTCTTCATTTCAGGCCCTGATGCTGGAGTTGCCCGCTTACCACTGGCCGAACTTGCGCAATTTGGGGATTGGATTGTGGCAGCGCGTGGAAATTTTCATGAGCCGGGTCGGCACCATCATTCTGGCGCTGATGGTCATACTGTGGGCCCTGAGTTCATTTCCCGCGCCGCCGCCGGGGGCAACCGGCCCGCCGATCCAGTACAGCATCGCCGGTCACTTGGGCGCATGGCTCGCGGTGCTTTTCAAACCCATCGGCTTCAATTGGCAAATATCGATTGCGCTGGTGCCGGGACTTGCGGCACGTGAAGTTGCCGTTGGCGCGCTCGGCACCGTGTACGCGCTGTCAGCGACGGCGAATGACATGAACGGCGCCTTGACGCCCCTGATCACCCAGTCTTGGAGTCTGCCGACGGCGCTCTCGCTGCTGGCCTGGTACGTGTTCGCTCCTCAGTGCTTATCGACGCTCGCGACCGTCAAGCGCGAAACCAATTCTTGGCGCTACCCCATCATGATGGCGGCCTACTTATTCGCGATGGCTTACGTCGGATCCTGGATCACTTTTCGCGTTGCCACGGCGCTGACCGGCTAACGGGGTTATCGAACATGAACAATCTGCTCGATGACTCTCTGGTGGCTCTGGCGCTGCTCATCAGCGCGGGTTATGTCGTCGCATCGCTCGGTCCGCGATCCTTGAGGCATCGATTGCTGCAAGCATTGAGCCGCCTGTTGGGAAAGGCACCCGCATTTCTCGGGCTCGGACGGCTGTCGGAAAAATTCGCGGCGGCGTCGGCTGTCAAGGCGAAGGGGGCCTGCGGCGGCTGCGACAATTGCGGCAGCGAACAAACGCCCGCTGCGCAATCCACCTCCACCGAAATCAAGGTGTCGGTGGAAAAAATCGGCCGGCGGGCTTGATTCTCCTGATATTGACCTTGCGGCGCTCCGAATAGCAGCATCGCTGCCTGGATACGGTGATATTGTATGTACGCAAGCGAACATACGAGCGCGCAAATTTCACTTAGATTCAGTGGACACGGGTGGTTTAGGTCCTCGATAGCCCTGATGCTGCAAACTGACAACTTCAAAAGAAATCGACTTCTGTCATCGCTGCCGGACGCGGAATGGAAGCGCTGGTCAGCCTCGCTCGAAGCGGTTGAGATGCCGCTCGGGGAAGTGATCTACGAACCCGGCGTCGCGCTGAAGTATGTGTATTTCCCGCTTACGTCGATCGTATCGCTGCTCTACGTCATGGAGAACGGAGCCTCGGCGGAGATCGCCGTGGTCGGGAATGAGGGGATCGTTGGGGTTTCTCTCTTCATGGGAGGCGAGTCCACACCGAGCCGAGCGGTGGTGCAAAGCGCGGGCTCGGGGTGCCGGCTCAGTGCGAATCTGATGAAGGTGGAATTCAACAGGGCCGGCCCTGTGCTTCATCTGCTGTTGCGATACACACAGGCGCTGATTACGCAAATGGCGCAGACGGCCGTGTGTAATCGCCATCACTCGCTCGATCAGCAGCTGTGCCGATGGTTGCTTCTCAGCTTGGATCGCCTCGAGGGTGATGAACTCGTCATGACGCAGGAACTGATCGCCAACATGCTGGGCGTTCGGCGCGAGGGCGTCACCGAGGGCGCCCTTAACTTGCAGAAAGTGGGCCTCATCAAGTACGCGCGCGGTCACATCACGGTACTGGATCGGGTTGGACTCGAGAAGCGCACCTGTGAGTGTTATGCGGTCGTCAAGCGCGAATACGATCGTTTGCTTCCAGTGGCGCTTGCGACGTAGCGGCGCGCTCGCGACCTAGCGGTGCCAATTCGACGGCTGTGTTCGGTGGCAGACAGTTGGCCAGCCCCTCTGTGCATTAGGCTCTCGCTGCCTAAAGGAGGAATAGCAGGTGCCGTCGGTTACGAACACCTTGATCGATACGCTGCCGCGTGCCGCCAGAAATCGCTTGCTGGCGATTTGCGAGCCGATTGATCTGGTGTCGGGGGAGATGGTGTCGGGAAGTGACACGCTGACCCGGCACGTCTACTTTCCAACCGGTAGTATCGTCTCATTGACGACATCCACGAAAGCTTCTCCGGTGCTCGAGGTCGGCATGGTAGGTAGCGAAGGGATGTTGGGGGCGCAAGTCGCCTTAGGGATATATTCTAATCCCCTGCTCGCTCGCGTCCGTGGTTCGGGTACTGCCTGGCGCGTCGCAGCCGGTCCATTCAACCGAGAATTGATCCGCAGCCGCGCGCTGCAGCGCAGACTGAATCGCTACCTGCACGTGGTCATGCTGCAGCTCACCTCGGACGTGCGGTGTTTGCGATTTCACCAAATAGACCAACGTCTGGCACGCTGGCTGCTCATGACTCATGATCGTACCCATTCCAATTCGTTCAACGTCACCCATCAGCTCATCGCACACTTGATGGGCGTGCGCCGCGTCGGCATCACGAAAGCGGCTGGCGAGCTGCAGCGGCGGGGCGTCATTCGCTATGTGCGCGGCGTACTGACCATACTCGATCGCAAAGCGCTCGAGTCGAAAGCCTGCAGCTGCTATGCGACCGAGCAAAAAAACTACGCACGCTACTTGTCCTGACGCAGCGTACGGCAGCGCACAGACGTAGCTTCTGTAAGAGTTACACTGCATTGCACCGGTAGTCGCGTGAGCCGCCGGGCGGCTGAGCCCCTGAAGCTTCCCCATTTGAACAGAGGTGCAGGTGCAAAGTCCGAACGTCGCCTTTGATTCGCCGAAGAGAACTCAATCTGTCGATCGCAGCCGTCTTTGGGAGGTGAGCAGCGACCTGCTCGGCATTCTCAACGCCGATGGTTATTTCGAGAATACGAACCCGGCGTGGGCAACTGCGCTTGGCTGGACTTCAGAGGCCATTCTCGCGACCTCGATCTTTGAATTGATTCACCCGGACGATGTGGAAAAGACCCGCCTCAGCCTTCAAGAGGTTGCGGGAGCCGATACGGTGTTGCATTTCGAGAATCGCTATCAGCGAACCGACGGCGAATACCGCTGGCTGTCGTGGGCAGCAGTGCCGGAAGCAGGCAAATTTTATTGCAGCGGCCGCGATATCACGCAGGAGCGTGAAGCCCGTACCGAGTTGGCGGCGGCGCTCGACGCGCTTCGGCAGTCGCAAAAAATGGAAGCGGTCGGGCAACTCACCGGCGGCATCGCACATGACTTCAACAATCTGCTGATGGCGATAGCGGGGAGTATCGAGTTGCTGAGCACTCGACTGATGCAGGGCCGCTTGAAAGAGACAGAACGCTACATCGTTGCCGCTCAGAGCGCCACCAAGCGGGCGGCCGCACTCACTCATCGGTTGCTGGCCTTTGCCAGGCGTCAGTCCCTGGACCCCAAGCCCACAAACCTCAATCGCTTGGTCGCCGGCATCGAAGAGATGATCCGTCGCACGGTCGGTCCGGCGGTAAGAGTCGAAGTGGTCGGTGCCACGAACCTTTGGATCACCCAAGTCGATCCGAACCAGCTGGAAAACGCGCTGCTGAACTTGTGCATCAACGCGCGCGACGCGATGCCCGAGGGCGGATCGTTGATGATCGAAACCAGCAATCAGTGGATCGACGAGCGCGGTGCTCGCGAGCGCGATGTTCCCTCCGGACAATACGTGACGCTCAGTGTGACCGATACCGGCACCGGTATGACGCCGGAGGTGATCGCGCGTGCCTTTGACCCGTTTTTCACCACCAAGCCCTTGGGCGCGGGGACCGGTCTCGGGTTATCCATGACTTATGGGTTCGCGCGCCAATCGGGCGGCCAAGTCCGCATCTATTCGGAGGTTGGCCGCGGCGCGACCGTGTGCCTGTACCTGCCGCGTCATGTCGGAGAGGCCGAGACGGTCGACGCGCCACCCGATTTGGCGGACATGGCCCATGCGGCCCAAGGCGAAACCGTATTGGTCATCGATGACGAACCGCTGGTGCGCATGCTCGTCACCGACGTGCTGAGGGAACTGGGCTACACGTCCATCGAAGCGGAAGACGGCCCAGCCGGACTCAAGACGTTGCGATCCGCGGTGCGCATCGACCTGCTGATCACGGATATCGGACTGCCGGGAGGGTTGGATGGGGGGCAGGTCGTCGAGGCGGCACGCAAGCTGCGACCTGAACTCAAGGTGCTGTTCATTACCGGATTCGCAGAGAAGGCGGTGCTGAGTCATGGCCATATCGCGGCCGGCTTGTCTGTGCTGACAAAACCATTTGCCATGGAGGCGCTCGCCAGCCGGGTCAAAGGCCTGCTCCAGTAGGCCAGTGTTCGGCTGCGCACAGACAGATCTGATGTAAGACCTAGAATGTGCCATCCCATCCAGTCGGCTGCATGGCCGCAATCAAAGGACATCGCATGGACATCATCATCGTTCTCATTGTTCTGCTGCTACTTTTTGGGGGCGGCGGCGGGCTCTATTGGGGAATGGGCGCGGGCTGGGGAATTGGCCCCATCGGCCTGATCATTGCGGTGGCCGTGGTCGTGTTTCTATTGAATGGATATCGCGGAAGGCGAGGTCTCTGATCTCGCTAAGTACCGAAAACCGCAAGGGCGATGAGGACTGCGGCTACTGCCATGAGCGCGATGAGCTTCGAGGCGTCATAAGGCAGCTTGGGAAAATCGATCCCGCTTGGCCGCGCAATGCCCAGCAGAGGCGGGTTTGGCAATAGTTCGATGAGACGCGCCGCAGTTAGTTTGGCCCGCGACTGTGCCTTCAAATCCGAGTTCGCGGCGGAAATCATGGAAGTCAGCCTCGCAATCGCGATCGACTTCGGCATGTGCGCCAACTGAGCCGCCTCGTCCCACGGATCGATGTCGTGCCGGGCGAGCGCTGACAGAACACTTACCGGCATTTGATCCGGATCGTCGCTGACGGGCGAATACAAGAAATCGTTATAAGCCCGATTCAAGGGAGATTGCACGCCGGCACTCATGAATGAGACTTCATGGAGTTAATTTTTATCCTGATCGATTTCAATCGTCGATAGTTCCAAACGCCGCGCGAATTGCAGTCCGCACACCACTGTCAGCCGAGCTTTCCAGGCCGTTCGTTTCGAGGATACAGCGACAGATGCCCCGGTTCGGTCCGTTACCGCACATTGCGGCGCGAAGCGCCTCGTCATCGCTGTATCGCGTCCAAACTCGCAAATTCCTCGCTCCGGGGCGCTGCTACCGCCATAATGCGGGACTGAATGCCAATCCCCGATATTTTGCGCGAACAACTGCGATTACCCGTCATCGGCGCGCCAATGTTCATCGTATCGACGCCGCGCTTGGTGCTTGCCCAATGCAAGGCCGGCATCGTGGGCTCGTTTCCGGCACTGAATGCTCGCCCCGCGTCCCAATTGGACGATTGGCTCGCTGAAATTAACGACGGGCTTGCCGCATTTCGACGAGTGAACCCGCGCGCCAAGGTGGCGCCCTACGCGATGAATCAAATCGTGCATAGCAGCAATAATCGATTGGAACAGGATGTCGCACGATGCGTCAAACACAAGGCGCCCATCGTGATCACGAGCCTGCGGCCGCCTGCGGAAGTCGTTTCGGCCGTGCATGGCTACGGGGGGCTTGTGTTCCATGACGTCATCAATCTGCGCCATGCGGAGAAGGCCGCGGCGCAAGGCGTCGACGGCATCATCGCGGTATGCGCGGGGGCCGGCGGCCACGCCGGCCTGTTGAGCCCATTCGCCCTGGTCAAGCAGATTCGCGAGATATATCCCGGCACCATCATTTTGTCGGGGGCCATGAGCACCGGCGCTGATGTTTTGGGGGCTTGCGCCCTGGGAGCGGATCTCGCCTACTTGGGAACGCGCTTCATCGCAACGCAGGAAGCAAATGCGCCTGTCGAATACAAGCAGATGCTCATCGACAGCGCCGCCGAGGATATCGTCTATACCTCGCTGTTCAGCGGTGTCTTGGGAAACTATCTGCGCGGCAGCGTCGAGCGCGCCGGACTCGACCCCGACCACCTCCCCGAGGCGGACAAAGCAAAAATGAATTTCGGCACGGGAGGCAATACCGCCGCCAAGGCCTGGCGGGATGTTTGGAGCGCCGGCCAAAGCGTCAGCGGCATTCACGACGTGGAAGCGGTGGAGACGCTGATCGACCGGATGGAGAGCGAATATGCCGCTGCTCTGTCGAGCCTGAATCATTAATGCGCGCCGGCCGCGGGCACTGATAATTGCGTTTGACCGCCGAACAATTGCCGGCCGCGCTGGCTCGAGGATTGGCCGGCGCCTACCTGATCTCGGGCGATGAGCCCCTCCTGGTCGGCGAATCCGCGGACGCGGTTCGCGCCGCGGCGCGCGCTGCCGGCTATGCCGATCGCAGTGTATTTTTTGTCGACCGCGCCTTCAACTGGGATGAGCTCTATCACGCGTCCCAGTCTTTGTCGTTATTCGCCGAGCGGCGCCTATTCGAGTTGCGTATGCCGAACGGCAAACCCGACAAAGGGGCGGCGCAGCTCGCGGAACTCTTGAGTCAGCCGCCGCCGGATGTCATCTGCCTGATTATCACCGATAAGCTCGACAAGAAGGCGAGCGATGCGGCGTGGGTGCGCGCGGTCGAAAAGTCGGGTGCCTGGGTTCAAATCTGGCCGGTGAGTTCGGCGGCGATGCCGAACTGGCTGCGAGCACGGGCGAAAGCGCTGCGCGTGGACATCGAACCCGATGCTGCCCAACTGATCATCGATCGCGTCGAGGGCAACCTTCTGGCCGCGCAGCAAGAATTGGAGAAGCTCAGTCTGTTGGCCGATGGTGGCTCCATCGGTGCCGAACTGGTGCTGCGTTCGGTCGGCGATAGCGCACGCTATGACGTGTTTCAACTGGCGGAAGCCGCCGCCGCTGGGGATGCCGCGCGAGCACTGCACGTGCTGCTCGGACTGAAAAGCGAAGGAGTGGAACCCACACTGATTCTATGGGCGCTGCTGCGCGAGATCCGCGGCCTGTGGCAGGCGCGCGAGCGCGCCCGCCTGCGCTCTGCGATTCGCGGCAGCGGCTGGAACCTGGCCGCGACGCCATCGCCGCGCGCGCTGTCCAGGATGCAGAAAATGCCCCTGGCGCAATTGCTCATGCAGGCCAGCACTGCCGATCGGGTCATCAAGGGATTGTCCGCGGGCGATCCGTGGAGCTCCATCACCGGACTTACCGGCGCTCTGGCCGGCGCTTTGCAAGCGAGCGTAGAATCAGGCAGGGTAAGCTCATGAACCCAATGGGCATATTCGGGGGAACCTTCGATCCGATTCACTATGCGCACTTGCGCACCGCCTTCGAACTGCAGCAAGCACTGCGCTTGAAGGAAATCCGCTTTCTGCCCGCCGGAAATCCGCCGCATCGCGATCAACCGTTTGCAGACGCACAACTGCGGCTGAAAATGGTGCAGTTGGCGACCGCGGGGCAGCCAGGCTTCCTGGTCGACGATCGTGAAGTGCGCAAGGAGGGGCCCTCTTATTCGGTGGAAACCTTGAGCGAATTGCGGCACGAATATCCCGATCGCAGCCTGTGCCTCATCGTCGGCATGGACGCCTTTCTGAGCCTCCCCAAGTGGCATCAGTGGCAGGAGCTCTTGCAGCTTGCGCATCTGGTGGTGGCGCACCGTCCCGGCTGGCGCGCGCCCGGCATGGGACCACTGGGGGAACTGCTGGTGGATCGCGGCACCGGTCGCATCAACGATTTACACGAACAGCGCTCGGGCTGCATTTATATTCACGCCGTGACTCAATTGGAGATTTCCTCCACCGAGGTAAGGCAGTTGATTGCCATGGGCCGCGATCCACGCTTCCTCATGCCGGATTCAGTGCGTAAACTCATCTTGGACGCCAATTGTTATTCGAAAAACCGGACAATTTAGTGCCAGCAAAACGAAAGGTCTCGAGCAGCAACATACAGCGCAAGAAAGCGCTCGCCTCGCCCAAAACCACACCCAAGTCCGACAAGAAACCGACCTTAAAAACGCTGCTGCTCGGCACGCTGGCGGACATGAAGGCCCTGGAAGTGAAGTTTCTCGATGTACGCGGCCTCACGGATATTGCCGACTTCATGGTGATCGCGAGCGGAACTTCGGATCGACATGTACGTTCGGTGGCACAACGCGTGGTCGAAAAAGCCAAGGAGGCAGGTTACCGGCCGCATGGCGTCGAAGGACAGCAAGATGGCGATTGGGTGCTCATCGATTTGAACGAGGTGATCGTCCACGTCATGCTGCCGCGCGTGCGCGAGTTCTATGGCCTCGAGAAACTGTGGGACATGACCCTCACGAAGCGCGCCGCCGCGCGGGCCTGAGCGCTCGTCCATGAAATGCCGGTTGATCGCTGCGGGTACCCGTCTGCCTGACTGGATCAATAGCGGGTTCGCCGAATATCAGAAGCGCTTGCGCAAGCCATTGGAATTGGAGCTGCACGAAATATCAGTGGCGACGCGGCGCCCCGGCGAGAAACCCGAGCGCGCCGTGCAGCGGGAGGGAGCGGATATGCTCGCCGCCATCGGCAGCGATGATTACGTGGTGGCGCTCGAGATCGCCGCCAAATCGATGAGCACCGAACAATTGAGCGCTTGGCTTGCCGATCGGCTGCGGGAAGGCCGCCCGTTGGCGCTGCTGATCGGCGGGCCGGACGGGCTCGCGCCCGAGTGCCGCCACAGAGCTGACCTGAGCTGGTCCCTGTCGCCGCTGACGCTGCCCCATGCCCTGGTCAGGGTGGTGGTTGCGGAACAAGTCTACCGCGCCATGAGTTTGCTCGCCGGCCACCCCTATCACCGCGCTTAGGCTCCATCATCGCGCTTAGGCTCCATCATCGCGCTTAAGCCGCCGGCCTTCGGTATCCTTGTTAGCATGCCCTCACACTTCGTCTACCTCGCCTCTGGCTCGCCGCGCAGACGCGAATTGCTGCAGCAAATCGGCGTGCCATTCCGGGTGGTGGGTACCTCGGTCGATGAGACCGCGCTGAACGCGGAGACACCGCGGGCTTATGTCGCCCGTTTGGCAGCGGCAAAGGCCGAGGCAGCCTGGCAAAGCAGCCGTGAGCCCAAGGACGCTCCGGTACTGGCCGCCGATACGGCGGTGGTACTTGATGGAAGAATTTTAGGTAAACCGAACGGCAGGAGCGATGCCGAGGACATGCTGCTCGAGTTGTCGGGCCGCACCCATGAGGTATTGACAGCGGTTGCCCTGCGATCTGCCGCAGGGCTCGCAACCTGCATCAGCCACAGCCTGGTCACGTTTCGGCCGATCAATGCCGCCGAGGCCAGCGCTTACTGGGGGACGGGCGAGCCGTGCGATAAAGCGGGCGCGTACGCCATCCAGGGCCTCGCGGCCATATTCATCGCCGATCTCAAGGGCAGCTACTCCGGAGTCATGGGGTTGCCGGTGTTCGAGACCGCGCAGTTGCTCAAACAGGCCGGCATCGCACCCTGGCAAGGCGCGCGCAGCCAATCATGAGCATTGCCAGTCATGAGCACTGAAATTCTCATCAACGCGAGCACGCATGAAGCGCGCGCCGCGGTCGTGGAAAACGGCGTTCTCCAAGAAGTGTTTCTGGAGCGTCCCGGCCGCCGCGGATTGATCAGCAACATTTATAAAGGCCGCGTGTCGCGGGTCTTGCCAGGCATGCAGGCCGCTTTCATCGACATTGGAATGGAGCGCACCGCGTTCCTGCACGCCTCCGACATATTCGATCCGCGCCACGCCGGCCTGGGGCTCGAGCCGCCGCATGGTGAAAGCATTCGTTCGCTGGTCGCCGAGGGCAACGAAATCCTGGTGCAAGTGGTCAAGGACCCGTTGGGCACCAAGGGAGCGCGTCTCACGACATACATCACTCTGCCTTCCCGCTATCTCGTGTACATGCCCAAGGGCCGCGGTGTCGGCGTTTCGGCACGCATCGAAGGCGAGTCTGAGCGCGAGCGCCTGCGCGCCGCCGTTCAATCCGGTCTCGAGGCGCAGGAGGATGCCGGCTTCATCGTGCGCACGGCCGCCGAAGATTGCACGCCCGAGGCGTTGCTCGCCGACATGCTTTATCTGCGCAGGTTATGGGAATTCGTGCGCCAGAAAGGTTTGCGTACGCAGCCGGGCAACCTGGTGCACGCCGACCTGCCGTTGCATTTGCGCGTGCTGCGCGACTTGCTGATGCCCGACGTCGAGAAGGTTCTGATCGATCAACCGAGCGCGCATCGAGAGATGGTGGAGTTCGCCGGGACCTTCATGCCGGAGGCGCTGGCGCGCATCGATTTGTACGGCGAGCCGCGGCCGCTGTTCGAACTGCATCATGTCGAGGAGGAGATCCAGAAAGCTCTGGACCGCAAAGTCTCCCTGAAGTCCGGCGGGCATTTGATCATCGATCAAACCGAAGCAATGACGACGATTGACGTCAACACGGGCGCGTTCGTGGGACACCGCAACCTCGAGGAGACCATATTTCGCACCAATCTCGAAGCCGCCGTGACCATCGCCAGGCAGCTGCGCCTGCGCAATCTGGGCGGGATCATCATCCTTGATTTCATCGACATGGAAGAGGCTGAACACCGCCGTCAGGTGATCCAGGCCATGGAGAAGGCGCTCGCCGATGACCACGTGAAGACCAGCATCTCATCCGTGTCCCCCTTGGGACTGGTCGAAATGACGCGCAAGCGAACCCGCGAAAGTCTGGAACATCTGTTGTGCCAATCTTGTCCAACCTGCGAAGGCAGGGGATTCGTCAAATCTGCGGAAACGGTTTGTTACGAGGTATTCCGCGAGATTGTCCGGCAGTCGCGCCAATTCGAGTGCAAGCAATTGATGGTGCTGGCGCATCAGGATGTCATCGAGCGTCTGCTCGACGAGGAGTCATCGGCATTGGGCGAGCTGGAATTGGTCACCGGGAAGCCCATACGATTGCAGACCGAGGCCTTATACGCCGTCGATCAATACGACGTCGTCCTGATGTAAATGAGCATGCTCAAGATCGGCAAAGTCCTGCTTTACTGCCTCGCGGGATTCGTGGTGACGGTGCTGATGCTGATGTTGGCCATCAAGCTCGCGCTCGATCGTGCGCCGCAGTACCAGGCGCAGATCAAAGAATGGGTGCACGCTCAAACCGGATATCACATCGGCTTCGCGCATGTGTCGCCGGCGTTTCGCTGGTACGGTCCGGAGCTTTATTTCGACCGGCTGGAACTGCGCTCCAAGGACGATCGACGGGTGCTGGCGCGCGCTGCCGGTGGGCGGGTTGCGGCCGACATCTGGCGGCTGATCCGCAGCGGCAAATTGCTGGCCGGACGAGTCGAACTCGATTCGCCCAACATCGTGATCACGCGCCTCGGCCCAACCCGATTTGCCGTGGCCGCCGAGATCGAATTGGGCGGAGAAGGCTCATCGTTCGCGACTCTAAAGATGGACGACCTGCCCGCAGGCAATCTGGTGATTCGCCGCGCAACGCTGACTTTACAAAACTGGAACTCCTCGCTGCCGCAGTTGATTCTGCCGGACGTCGATCTGGACGTGCGGCGCGACGAACAGGGTCTGTCCCTCAATTTGAACGCCCATTTGCCTCAGGCGCTCGGGGACACGGTTACGTTTCGGGCCAATGCGCACGGCCGCGGCGATCTTCAGGCGCTGCCGTGGAGCGCTCTGGCAAGCGCGCGCGGCATTTCTTTTCCCGGCTGGCGCCAGTTGCTGCCCGAATACCTGAGAAACCTGGACAGCGGCAACGGCGCGTTCGACCTGGCGGCGAGCGGCCAGGGAGCGGCGCTCGCCCGCGCCGATCTTGATTTCGCGGCCACCAGCGTGGCCACGCAGCTTGCGGACGGTCCTATCGCGAAGTTCGACCAAATGAGCGGCGCATTGACGCTGGTCCACTCGGGCGATCGCTGGCAGCTCACCGGCAAGCGGGTGCGTGTCTCGCGCAGCGATCCAGAATCGGCCTTCGAGGTGAATTGGCGGGCTGTCGATGGAGGCCTGCTGGAGGTTGCCGCGCAAGCCAGTTACCTGCGCGCCGAAACGCTGTTGCCGCTCACTGGTTTTCTGCCGCAGCAGAATATTCGCGACCGCCTGCGCGAGATTGCGCCAACCGGTGAGTGGAGCGAAACGATGATCGCGTTGAAACGCGGCGCGGTCGATGATCCCTGGCAAATGCAGGTGCACGCGAAGTTCCAGCGGGCCGGATTTGCGCCCGTTGGTGGCGCACCGGGACTACGCGGCATTAGCGGTTCAATTGCGGGCAACGAAAGCGATGGACACGTTTACATCGATACCAATGTCGCGGTGTTCAATTGGCCCAGTCAGTTTCCCCATCCTGTGGAGCTGGAAATTCTGAAGGCGAATTTGTATTGGAACAGAACACCGCGCGGGCTATTGGTCGCCACTCCCGAATGGCACGCGAAACCCCACGATGCCGACGTGCACGGACAACTATCCTGGCAGCAACCCGCCGATGGCTCCTCGCCGGTGCTGACGCTGGTGGCAAATGTGCAAGACGGCAAAGTGGCCGATACCCGCAACTACCTGCCGAAGGGATTGATCGGCCCCGGGGCGCTCGAATGGCTGAATCGCGCTTTCGTCGCCGGCCATATGCCGCGGGCCCGGGTGCTGTTTCAGGGGCCGGTGCGGCAATTTCCGTTCCGCGACGGCAGCGGCCTGTTTCTCGCGCGCGCCGCCATCGATGGAATGACCTTGGATTACCAAGCAGGCTGGCCGCCGGTGGAAAACCTGGCGGTAACGGCCGAATTTCGCAACGAGGGCATGAGCGTGCGCATGTCCTCGGGGGCGCATATCGGCGAGGTAGTGTTGGAATCGGCGGACGCTCATTTTCCCGACTTCAATACGGGCGAGCTGAAGATTCATGCCGCCGCGCGCGGCGACCCCGCCGGCGCTCTGGCATTCCTGCGCGCCACCCCGCTCGATGACATTGCTGAACATGCCTTTTCAGAAGTGGAGGCCACGGGATCCTTGCAGTCCACAGTCGATCTCTTCTTGCCGTTTAGAGACTTTGCGCATCGGCAAGTGCTGGTTCATGGCCGCCTGGATGGAGCGACGGTCAACAAGCGCGGCTCGACCACGATGGCCACCGAGGTGAGCGGGGACTTCGATATCGACGGGGGGCAAGTGGCACACGCCGACATCCACGGCCAGCTATTGGGCGGTCCCTTTCAGATGCAGGCTCGCTCCGCGCGCTTGAGGCCGCTGACGCGCACGCAACTGGATTTTCGCGGCACGCTCGCGGCCGATGCGGCGCGTACGGCGCTGTCGGCGCCGAACACCATACTCATCAGCGGCCAGACAGAATGGCGCGCCGTTCTCAAAATGGCACCCGACCCGATGCGGGAGCGCTCGCTGCGCATCAGCAGCTCCCTGGTCGGATTGGAGATGCGGCTGCCGGCCCCATTGGACAAGGCAGCCGCCACGCCGCTGCCCTCCTGGTTCGAGATCCAGTGGCCGGCCTCCGGCGGCCCGCAAGGCGGACTGGCGCTCGGCTCCTTGGTGAGCAGTTCCTACGCCTTGGAATCGGGTCCAGAAGGGTTGCGTCTCGCACACGTCTCGATGACGTTCGGCACGGGCGGCGCCGCCGGCGGCGACTCGCAGATCGTCAGTGTGGGCGGTTCGGTGGAGCGGCTGGATCTGGCGGGCTGGCTGAAATTGAGTACGCCCGATAAGAATGCGAAACCGCTGTCGTATTACATGCGCGCCGCGCGGCTCGATGTCGCAGAGCTGGATTATCTGGGGCTGGCGTTCCACGATGTGTCGCTGGATCTCGCGGTGGCGGAAGGCAGCTGGCGCATCAGCGTCGGGGGACCCAACGTCATCGGATCGATTACGATTCCGAGCGCTTCCGGGTCGACGGACCCGTGGAATTTGCAATTCGATCGCCTGCGATTCGAAGTTCCTGACGCGAGTGCGGACACGCCGCCGGGGGGTGACTCAACCGGGTTTGCCGATCCGCGAGGAATTCCGGCGATCAATTTTCACGCGACGGAACTGATCTGGGGCGAGCGCAAATTTGGCGAGGTGACGGCGACGATCACGAAGTTGGACGATGGCATCAGCCTCAAACAGCTCGCCGTCACCGCTCCCAACTTCAATGTCAGCGCGATCGGCGAGTGGCGGGGCAAGGACGCCGGGACATGCCGCATCCAGGGTACCCTGGCCAGCAGCGATGTGGAGAGCACGCTGAAGGACTTAGGCTACGCTGAGGTCATCCGCGCAAAGAGCGGCAAGATGGTTTTTGATCTGAGCTGGAGCGGCGCGCCGACCACCGCAGCCGTGACCCAGGCTGCCGGTCACATTCAACTGTCGTTGGACAAGGGTGAGGTCACCGGGCTGAAACCCGGCGCCGGCCGCGTGCTGGGGCTTTCCAGCATCGCTGAATTGCCGCGCCGGCTGGCGCTGGATTTCAGCGATCTCACCGACAAGGGCTTGGCCTTCGATACCGTTCGCGGTGACTTCGATTTGCGCGACGGCAACGCCTACACCGATAACGTGCTGCTGAAGGGCCCGGCTGCTGAAATCGGCCTTATTGGCCGGGTCGGCTTGAAAAACAAGGATTATGACCAAACTGCAGTGGTAACCGGCAATGTGGGCAGCTCGCTATCGCTGCCCTTGGCCGGGGCGCTGGTGGCCGGCCCCATAGGGGCCGGGGCCGTGCTGTTATTCCAGCAGGTGTTCAAACAGCCGCTGAAAGGCCTCGCACGAGGGTATTATCGGATTACCGGCGGCTGGGATAATCCCACCGTCGAACGCATCAAGAGTGCAGCCGCTGCCGCAGCGACTGCCGAGGCACCGAAATAATGGGCAAAGTAGCCGCCATACAGATGACATCGAGCCACGTGGTTGCGGACAACCTGACCGCGGCCGGCGATTTTCTTCGCCAAGCCAAGGACTGCGGGGCAGAGATTGCATGTCTCCCTGAGAATTTCTCATTCATCGGCATGAAGGACGCCGACAAGGTGCGGGTGGCCGAGGCCGACGGTGACGGGGTCGTTCAGGCGTTCTTGAGCGATACGGCCCGCAAGCTCAAGATGTGGATCCTGGGCGGCACGATTGTTCTCAAGGGCGATAACCCCACTCGAGTCGCGAATTCGTCGCTGCTCATCGACGCGAACGGTAAGCGCGTCGCGCGCTACGACAAGATTCACTTGTTCGACGTGACCATACCGGGCCGCGACGAGCAATATCGGGAATCGAGGTACGTCACTCCCGGGGACCGGACGGTCATCGCCGATACACCCGTGGGCAGACTTGGACTCTCGGTCTGCTACGACATGCGATTTCCGGAGCTGTATCGAGAGCTGGTATCGCACGGCGCCGAGTGGCTGGCGATGCCCGCGGCATTCACGGTGCCCACCGGAAGGGCGCACTGGGAGACGCTCCTGCGTGCCCGCGCCATCGAAAATCTATGTTATGTGGTTGCACCGGCGCAATGGGGCTTGCATACCAGCGGACGCGAAACGTACGGCGATTCGCTGATCGTCGACTACTGGGGCCAGGTAGTGTCACGCTTGCCGACCGGGACTGGCGTGATTACCGCGGACATCGACCTGTCGAGCCAGGCGGACTCTCGTGCTCGCTTTCCGGCGCTCGATAACAGGAGGCTGCGCGTGGCATCGGCCGCCCTGGAGCCGGCATGAACGCACGCAGCGCTGAGATAATCGTCCCCACCTTCGAGGTGGCCGAGAAAATGATTCTGTCGCCCTCGGGACTTGACGAGCGGCGGTTGAGCCAAGTGCTCGACACGATCTTGAGCCGCGGCGTGGACTATGCCGACCTGTATTTTCAGCTGTCACGTGAAGAATCATGGTCTCTGGAAGACGGCATCGTCAAAGACGGTTCGCACAGCATCGAACAAGGCGTCGGCGTGCGCGCCATCAGCGGCGAGAAGACCGGCTTTGCCTACACCGACGAGGTGCTGCTGCCGGCCCTCCTCGAGGCATCGGACGCGGCGCGCGCAATCGCCCGCAGCGGAGGCAAGAATTCTGTGCGGGCCTGGCAGCGCCCGCTGACACATCGGCTCTACCTGCCGGCCGATCCGCTCGATGCCATCAAGGACGAGGACAAAGTTGCGTGGCTGATGCGCATCGACGCCGACACCCGGCGCATCGATCCTCGGGTGAAACAAGTGATGGCTTCATTGGCCGCCGTGCATGAGATCGTCCTCATCGCCTCGAGCGATGGGACGCTGGCGGCGGACGTGCGACCTCTGGTGCGCCTGAATGTGTCCGTTATCGTCGAGCAGAACGGTCGGCGCGAACAGGGCTACAGCGGCGGCGGCGGCCGCTTCGGTCTCGATGAACTGCTGCAAGGCGAGGCGCCGTTCGAGCACGGCCGCGAAGCTGTGCGCCAGGCGTTGGTGAATCTGGAGGCGATAGCGGCGCCGGCGGGTTCGATGACGGTGGTCTTGGGTCCGGGCTGGCCCGGCATCTTGCTGCACGAGGCGATTGGACACGGGCTGGAGGGTGATTTCAACCGCAAGGGCACCTCTGCATTTTCCAATCGCATCGGACAGAAAGTGGCGACCGATGAAATCACGGTGGTCGATGACGGCACGCTCGATCGGCGCCGCGGCTCGTTGAACGTCGACGATGAAGGCACGCCGACGCAATGCACGACGCTGATCGAGAACGGCGTGCTGCGCGGCTACATTCAAGACAAGCTGAACGCAAAGCTCATGGGCATGCCCGCGACGGGCAATGGCCGGCGAGAATCATTCGCGCACATGACATTGCCGCGCATGACCAATACCTACATGCGGGCCGGCTCGCGCTCTCCCGAGGAGATCATCGCATCGGTGGACAAGGGTTTGTATGCCGTGAACTTCGGCGGCGGCCAGGTCGATATTACATCCGGTAAATTTGTGTTCTCGGCGAGCGAAGCCTACTTGATCGAGAACGGTAAAATCGGCGCGCCGGTCAAGGGCGCGACGCTGATCGGCAACGGTCCGGATGTGCTGACTCGCGTCAGCATGGTCGGCAGCGATATGAAGCTGGACGGCGGGGTGGGGACTTGCGGCAAGGAAGGACAATCGGTGCCTGTCGGAGTCGGCCAACCGACCCTGCGCATCGATGCGTTGACAGTGGGCGGGACCGGCTGAAGCCCAAGGCCAATTTTGTCACATTTACGCTGAATTTACCGATTCCTCGCGGCGCATCCGCCATGGAAGAATGTTCGCGCGGAAACTTCCAAGGAGGAGGCCCCGTATCCGGGGATTGCAGGATGCTCAAGCCGTGCGCGGGCGGGACGGATTCAGGCCAGAGGCGTCTTGCCCGCGCTTTATCAGAAGATCCGCAACCCGCAGCCCCCAGGCGTAGATCGACAGCGATGGATTGACCCGGCTGGAGCGCGGCAGAATGCTGCCGTCGACTACGTAGAGTCCTTCGACGCCAAACACCGCGCCGTTGGCATCCACCACCGCATCGTGCGCATCGTTGCCGGCGATGAGCGTGCCGTCGACGTGTGCCGTACCGTTCATGCCCACGCGCTGCGTGAAGCTCGGCAAACCTGCGCGCAACAGGTCGCGCTGAAAAGCGCGCGTCAAGGCCCTGTGTTCCCGCTGCGATGCGGGCGTTCGCGCGGCGTCGTAGTCCATCACTCTCAGGGGCGGGCTGCCTGCCCGCTCCAGGACGCGATTGTCGGCGTGCGAGCCATCCTCGGTCTGCAGGAAGAATCCATAGGCGCGCCGGCCGACGGCGCGCGCCAGAAAGCGCGGCACGAGTTTTGGAATCAAAGTCGCCATCAATTCGCCGTCGAAGCCCAAGGGTTGAACGCTGCTGTGAGGGTAGTTCGCATGGCTGGTGATCATCGTCTTGCGCAAGACATCGGTCTGTTTCGTCATGGACACCGCGATGAGCGCGGTGAGCACATGTTTCTTCAGATTGCGGCCGATCGCGTCCAGCTGCGCTACTGCCGATGATGGACCCGCAGCCGCCGCGTAGCGGGCGAGCAAGCGCGGCGAGTGCAATGCCCCGGCCGCCAGCAGCACTACAGGTGCGCGCAGTTCCGCGCCGCCGGTCAGTTTGACTCCCGCGACGCGGGTGCTTCCGGCCGCCGCCGGCAGTAATTCGGCGGCCTCGGCGCTGGTGAGCAGCGTGAAATTGGGTCTGCCGGCAAGCAGCTTCAGAAAGCTCGATTCGGCATCGCCCTTGAAATCCGCCACGCTCGCGAATCCGTCAAAATGACGCGCTTCGCGTGGATTACCGAGAATGTCCGCCGACAGCGCCATCGGCAGCGGTGTCGAGAGCCAGGCTTCGTCCGCGGCGCTCAAACGATCGAGAATTCGCTTGAGGCCCGGTTCGCACTCGAAAGTGCGTACCCCCAACAGCCGTTCGGCTTCTTCGTAGTAGGGCGCAAGATCGGCGTATGCGATAGGCCAGCCGCGCGCGCAATACGCAGAGTCGGCCGCGAATTCTTGCGGCGAATAACGCAGTATCGCGGCGCCATACCACTTGGTCTTGCCTCCCAGATTGAAGTGCTCTTCAGGACAGATGGCATGGCCCGCGCCGTCGATCCACGGCTCCTTGCTCATGAATCTGCGGCGCGCGACAACTTGAACGTCATCGAGCGTGGAGCCATCACGAGGCAGCGGCGCGCCTTTCTCGACACACAGCACCCGGTAGCCGGCCAGTACCAAGCGGTACGCTGCGGCAGCCCCTCCGGCGCCGGAGCCGACGACGATGACATCATTCTCCGCGGTTGTGCCCATCTCGCGGTTAGTTATAACCCGATGGGCCGTGCGCCGTCGCGCGCGTCCAAAAAAAAGGCGGCGAGCTCGCGCCCGCCGCCATACGCATCGCTAGAGTTCGGGAGGGAAGTTGAACAGATCCCACAAGTCGCTGATGGCCGGCGAATTGGTCGGCACGTAGGGATGGCCCGCGGCCGTCGTCGGATTCGGGAAGTTATCCCGGCTTCGATGAGTGATGGCCGGAATGCCCCAGTTGCGCTCGATGAACTTGATGATCGAGACATGATCCGAATACTCATGCGAGATATGCCCCGGCTTCGTGTAAGGCGCGACCACGATCAGCGGGATGCGGGTGCCGTCGCCGAAGAAATCGAGCGGCTGCACGTAGCCCGAGTCGTAGTAGCCGCCGCCTTCGTCGAAGGTGATGAAGATCGCCGTGTCCTTGGCGTAGGGCGAAGCCTGCACCTGGTCGACGATCTTCTTGACGAACCCCTCGAACAGATCCAGTTTCGACGAGGCCGGGTGCCCGTCGACCAAGCCGCTGGGCTTGACGACGGAAACCGCGGGCAGCGTGTGATTGCCGATGGCCGTGTACAGGTTCTTGGAGTCCTTGATGTGCGCCGCGACCTGTTCCGGGTGCGACATGATGGACTTGTCGTACTGGAAGGGATTGCAGATGTTGCAGTAGTCGTCCGCCGTCGGTCCCGGCACTCCGTAATTCAAGTCATAGGGATCATTGACGTAGTTGTCCCATTGGTCGCCGTAGTAAACCCAGGAGATTTGATGATCGTTGAGGTCATCGCCGATGCTGCGCACGCTCGAGGGCGGAATCGTGAACGGCGTGTTGCTCGGATTGGTATCCGTATAGGCATTGTTGCCGTTGCCGAAATAGCCCGGGTTGTAGTTGTTCAACAGATAGTAATGGCCCTTCTCGCAGCGCGGCTCGATGGCCGGCTGCAATGAGTGCAGGTATTTCACGACCGGCCCGACTCCCGGCTGCTGAGTATCCGAGCAATCGCTGTAGGACCCTCCGCCCGTGACCGGCGAGGGGATATACCATTGCGATGGCGGGTAGCCGGCGTTGCCGCTAACCCCGTAGCCGTCCTGCGAGTACCAGTTGTTGGTGCCCATCGCCGGGTCCGGGTCCTCGACTTCGGAGACCACTCCCTTGTCGGGATTGGCCAGACCGTTATCATAAGTTGCAAACACCTGCACGCCCTCCGGCGGCTGCGCTGCCTTTCCATCCGCGTCGGTGAAGAAGATCGCATCGGCATGGCCGAACATGATGTGATTGGCGCCCGTGCCGCCATCGACCGACTGGTGAAAGTTATCGCTCATCGCATAGTGATCGGCGAGCGTCGTGAAGTAGGGCGCATCGCCTTGCTGCACGTTGTAGAAGCCCAGTGCAGTCGAACCCTCGCCCGTGGTCTGCGCCTTGGGGACAGCCGGCAAATAGTTGGTGGTGAAGCACGGAGTCACATCGTCATCCGCGGAGCATAACGGCGGCTGGGCGTTGCCGTTGGTGCCCGCCCCAACGGTCGTTTCGACCCACGAGAATAGCTTGCCATTGCAGCCGGACGGATTATCCAGGCTCGAGTGCTCGATGCTGCAGTCGAGCTGCTGCCACATCTGGTAGAAGCGGTGCACCGGGCTCGCCGCATAACTGTCGTAAGTAAACGTGTCGCCGTTGGTCAACTGGAACGGGCCGGCCGGCAATGCAGTCACATCCGTAATACGTTCGTCCGGTGTCTTGCTGGTTTGGCCGGTACCGCCGGTCAAGAGCAGCGGATAATAATCCGTGGGCAATCCGGATTCCGCGGCGATGGCATCCGCGAGCGTCGGAACGTAATTGACTTTCGGTCCGCCCACCAGCGGCGCGGGCAAGACGTCATTGGGGAAGTCGTGCTTCGGCGGGCTCAGCAGGAAGGGATCCACACCGCCGGTGTCGGTTGCAGCAACCTGGTGAGCTTTGTCGAAGTTGGGTCCAGGGATCGCCTTTTTGTTTCCATCCAGTGCGACGATGCCTTCGGAGAGAAGGTTGTGCACCGTTTCTCCATTTTTCGGCACATAGGTCGCGAACACGTGATCAAAGCTGCGATTCTCGCCGATGATGACGATGACATGTTTGATGGGCGAGACGGTCAAGTCACTGCGATCGTGATTTTGCGCAGCGCTTGCCAGCGTGGCTCCCAAAGAGAGCTGAATGACGGCAGCGGCCATCAATCCGATGCGCACTCCCGCCATTGTAGTCGAGACTATCGTTCTTAAGTTCACGGTCGTTCCTCCCATGTAAGATTCTGAATGCACGCGCCCGATTCATCGATGTCGCGTCGCCGCCGTGAGTTTTATTCGAAAGTTATTTCATGCATGTGATGCTTATGTGAAGTCGCGGCGATACGATGCCTCACGCGCGCAAGTGAAAAATTTACAAGCGCAGCGCGCATCATTTCGGCGGTTCGACGCGGATGAGCCCCATCATGCCGCCGTCTTCATGCTCCAGCAGATGGCAGTGATACACAAAGGTTCCGATCGTGTTAGGGTCGCGGAAATCCATTCGCAGCCGCACGCTTGGATATCGCAGTGTCCTGCCGTTGAAATACGGCACGTTCACCGTGTCGCGCAGAAACGGCTCATCGACCGGCGAGCCTGAGTAATCCAGCAGCAGGAAATGAATCTGGTGAATGTGAAATGCATGCAGCTCGTTGGAGCGGTTCTCGATGATCCAGTCCTCCACTTCGCCTTGCTTGACTACAATATTGGGAACGTCTGAACCCGGGTCGAACGGCACCGGCGTCTCCCCATCCACGGTGATGTAGAAATCGGTGGCGCTGTTGGGATTGGCGGGATCTTTGAGCTTTTCGGAGAAAAACAATCTTCGCACCCGCACCGGCGGCACGTCGCCCAGCCACGGCAGCGCCGCGGCAGGCAGTGGTCGAGGAGAAGAGGGCAATGTCGAGCGCGGCTCCGGCGCATCGGCCTCTGCGCTGATGGCCGCGAGCGCGCGGTTCGGATCGTTTTCGCCACCCTGGCCCGTATCGACGGTGCGCGTCACGAGCAGGCCTCTGGTACCGGCGGGAGGTCCCGTCACGATGAATTCCGCACGGGAGCCGGGCGGCAGTCCCATGTGATCGCGCCAATCGACGGCATTCGCGGCATTGCCGTTTTGATTCAGCGGAACGCCGTCGATCGACACGATGCCGAGCATCTGCGGAGCTCGCTTGAAAATCATGGCGAGGTTCAAGTAGGTGATGGCGGAGGCATTCAACACCCGCCACAATTGACGCTCACCGGGTTTCATCGCGAGGGCGGCAGGCGGATAGTCGGGGAAGGGAACCGGCACGAAGTTGATCGACAGGTCCTTCGCCGGTCTGCCGAACCCAGTGCCGTTGTTGGCCGAATCCCCGTCGCGATCGATGAGCATCTTGGGGACCACGGGTTCGGATTTGGATGGCGGAGCGTCCGGATTCAGTAGATCTTGATCGCGAATGACGAGAACACGCTCCGGCAATCCCGCCAATTCACGATTGGCCCGCTCCAGTCCTTCGACAACCAGAGCTCCGGATGCGCCCCCGATCAGCTGCGCCTTGCTGAATCCATGAATGTGCGGGTGATACCAGTACAGGCCCGGCGGCTCGTCGAGCGGCACTCGGAAGCGGTACTCGAAGGGCGGATCCCCCGGTTGGATCGATGTCTTCAATACTTCGTCCTGGTGACAGACAGGCGGCACGCTCAGTCCGTGAAAATGCACATTGGTCGAGGTGAGAGACATGACCCCGCTGTGGCAGGGGTCGGCCGGCTTGGACGCGGCGTGGTTGTGCGCATGTTCGGACGAGGGCGCGTGTTCGGACGAGGGCGCATGTTCGGAGGAGAGGTCGGCGTCGAAATCGGTCAATTCATTCTTGATATGCAGGATCAGCAAATCGCCGGGTGTCAATCGCAGGGTCGGAGATTGCGATCCGTCACTTAGCAAGTAGCAGTAGCGAATGCTGCCGTCGCTCTCCTTGGAGTTGCGAACCGTCAGCTCTGCCTCGAGTACGCCGCCCTGACTGCGAAGATCCGCAGGTTCGGGTATCGCGGATCCCGGGGAGGGGCGAGGGCATGCGTCCACGCCGGCAGCCGCCGGCGCGGCCAATGAAATCAATAGACAGCCGAGATATAGGGATCTGAACCGGTGCATGGATGCAAGGCTATTTCGCCGTGGTTACTCAAGGATGACAGGCATCGCGAATATTGACAGCTTGGGGTAGTCTTGCTGGCCATATTTTTAGGGAGCCGAGACGATGAAATCTTACCTGGCGGTGTTGCTGGCTGTTGCCGCGGTGACCTCGGTCTGCGCGTCGCCCGACCCGAGTCCGCAGTTAGGACTCCCGCCCGCCGTGCAAGCGTCGATGCGGGGGATCGACGCGCAGCGCATTCGCGCCCATGTGAAGTTCCTGGCCGATGATCTGCTCGAAGGGCGAGGTACGGGCACGCGCGGCGGCGACATTGCCGCCAACTATATCGCGACGCAATTTGCGTTGTACGGATTGAAGCCCGCCGGAGATGACGGCAGCTACCTGCAGAAGGTTGCCTTTACTGGAGTGCAGACGCTGCCGAGCACCAACGCCTCGCTGCAACCTCAGAATGGCGCGCCGCTCACCCTCAAACTGGGCGAGGACTTTGTGATCGGCAATCAGTGGCAAACCGACCGCGTGGATATCGATGCACCTGTGGTGTTTGTCGGCTACGGCATCGAGGCGCCTGAATATCACTGGGATGATTTCGCGGGCGTGGATGTCAAGGGCAAAGTGCTGTTGGTGATCGTCAACGAGCCCCCCTCCAAGGACCCAAAATTCTTCAATGGCGAGGCGCTCACTTATTACGGGCGCTGGACCTACAAGTTCGAGGAGGCGGCGCGCAAGGGCGCCGTCGCCGCGCTGATCATCCATCGCACGGATCTTGCGAGCTATGGCTGGGACGTGGTGCGCAATTCCTGGAGCGGCGAGCAGGTGTATCTGGCGAACGACAAGGCGCCGAAGCTCAAGGGCGCCGCATGGATTCAGCTCGGCATCGCGCGTCAATTGTTCAGCGCGTCGAACCTCAATCTCGATGAAGTGATGACGGCGGCCGGCACGCGCGGATTCAAGGCGCGGGAGCTGCCGGTGCGCTTCAAGGCGCATATCGAGAGCAAGGTGCGCACATTCGAGTCCTCCAATGTGCTCGGTTTGCTCCCGGGCAAGGACGCGGGAATGCCGCAGCAAGCGGTGATCTATTCGGCGCACTACGATCATCTCGGCATCGATCCGAACATCAGCGGCGATCACATCTACAATGGCGCCGTGGACAACGGCACGGGTTGCGGCATTCTGCTCGAACTCGCGCATGCGTATGCCACCTCGGCGGCGAGGCCGCCGCATCCGGTATTATTTGCAGCGGTCACCGCGGAGGAAAAAGGCCTGCTGGGATCGAATTACCTGGGCACGCATCTACCGATTCCAGCGGCTAAAATCGCGCTGGACTTGAATTTCGACGCCGTCCTTCCCGTCGGTGTCCCGCAGTCCATCACGGTCACCGGCGCGGAGCGCACTTCGTTCTATCCAACGGTCGAAAAGACAGCGAGCGCCTTCGGTTTCGACATTCAGCCGGATGCCGAGCCGGGCGCCGGACATTACTATCGATCCGATCATTTCAGCATGGCTCGCGTGGGTGTGCCGGCGTTCTCTCTCAACGTAGGCGTCAAATTCGTGGGGCACCCGCCGGAATGGGGAAAGGCGCAGCACGACGAATATACCGCCAAGCACTATCATCAGCCGAGCGATGAATATTCACCGGCAATGGATTTTTCCAGCAATGCGGCGCTCGCCAAATTTGGTTTCGCTCTGGGCTGGCAAGCATTGCTCGCCAACAGCACCGTGAATTGGTTGCCGGGCGATGAATTCGAGGCAGCTCGCTTGCATGGCACGACCCACTGAGGGCGGCATCGCGCCGGCGGCCCGTGCAGCTAGTTTCTCGTGTGGGCAGTTTCCGTGCAGGCAGTTTCCAGCATAAGCTTAGTGTGATTGGGACTTGGCCGCAGGCTGATTGTCCACGATAATCTCAACGGCTTTTGATCGCAGGGGAGATCTCCATGGCTGATGCTCACGGACGCGAAAACTGGCGCTTCGAAACAATCTCGGTGCACGGCGGATATTCGCCGGAGTCGACCACAAAAGCGGTTGCGGTCCCCATATATCAGACGGTGGCATACGCATTCGACAGTGCTCAGCACGGCGCGGATTTATTCGACCTCAAGGTTCCGGGCAATATTTACAGCCGCATCATGAATCCAACGCAGGATGTGTTGGAACAGCGCCTCGCGGCGCTGGAGGGCGGCATTGCGGCGCTGGCGTTGGCATCCGGCCAAGCCGCCGTGACCTATTCGATCCTGACGATCACCGAAGCGGGCGACAACATCGTCGCTTCCAGCGCGCTTTATGGGGGGACGTATAACCTCTTTGCTCACACGCTGCCTCAATACGGCATCGAATCGCGATTTGCCGATTATCGAAAGCCCGAAACGTTCGAGGCGCTGATCGACGCGAAAACCAAGGCGGTATTTGTCGAGTCGCTGGGCAATCCTCAGGGCAACATTACCGATTTCGAGCACATCGCGCGGGTCGCGCACAAACACGGGGTGCCCCTCATCGTCGACAATACGGTGCCCACGCCTTACCTATGCCGGCCGATCGAGCATGGCGCCGACATCGTGGTGCATTCCCTGACCAAGTATCTTGGCGGTCATGGGACCAGTGTCGGCGGCGCGATCGTGGATTCGGGTAAATTCCCCTGGGCTGCCCACAAGCAGCGCTTTCGACGGCTCAATGAGCCCGATGTGAGTTATCACGGCGTGGTCTACACCGAGGCGCTCGGCCCGGCGGCGTATATCGGCCGGGCTCGCGTCGTGCCGCTGCGCAACACTGGAGCGGCGATTTCTCCGTTCAACGCGTTCCTCATATTGCAAGGCATTGAGACATTGTCGCTGCGCATGGATCGCGTGAGCGACAGCGCGCTGCAGGTCGCCCAGCACCTGAAAGAGCACAAGAAAGTAGCATGGGTCAACTATGCAGGCATCGCGGACCATCCGGATCACGCACTGGTGAAGAAATACCTTTCAGGCAAAGCCTCAGGACTCCTGACGTTCGGTCTCAAAGGGCCCGCTGGTCAGGGACGCGAGCGGGGTGCGCGCTTTCTAGATGCCCTGCACCTATTCACACGACTCGTGAATATTGGCGACGTTCGCTCCCTCGCCACGCATCCGGCTTCGACGACGCACCGGCAATTGTCGCCGACAGAGCTGGTTCAGGCCGGCGTCAGCGAAGATACGGTGCGCCTGTCAATCGGTCTCGAGCACATCAAGGATCTATTCGCGGATTTGGATGCCGCTCTCGAGGCGGTCTGACGCGCTATCTTCGCCGTCCCAGGAACAACAGCACCACGCCGCTCATGACTACCGCAGCGGCCGCCCACTCGTAAGGGGAAACCGATTCGCGGCCCAGCGTCACGCCGAGCAATAGCGCGACCAGCGGATTGACCAATGTGTAACTCGAGGCAAGCGTCGCCGAGGTGCGCGCGAGCAGCAGCATGTAGGCATTGAAAGCGATCAGGGACCCGAACGTCATGAGATAGGCCCACGCCATCCACGCGCTCAGGGAAGCGGGCCAGTGCCACGATTCCCCGCGCAGTGCCGACATCGCCAACAACGCGAGGCCGCCGCAAAGCAATTCGGTGGCGAAGCCGGTGGCGCCGGGAGCCAGCGGGAAGCGGCGCTGACTCAATACGCTGCCCAGCGCCCAACCGAAGCTGCCCAGCGCTATGGCGGTGAGGCCAGCAGGAGAGGCGTGAATACCGTGGCCCTGAGTGAGCATGATGACGCCCGCGAGACCGACCATCACGGCCAGCAATTCGCCACGGCTCGGAAATACGCGAAACAGCAGATTGATGACCACCAGCAGCAATGGGGTCACCGCGATAAAGGCGACGACCAAGCCTGAGGCTATCGTCTGCTCGGCGTAAGCGGTGCCGCCCATGCCGCCGCCGAGCATCAGCGCGCCGACCAGCGACGCATTGCGCCACTGTCTCAACGTAGGCAGCGGAGCGCCGCGTGCAAGCTCCCAGGTCATCAGCAGCCAACCCGCACACAGAAATCGAGTGGCCATCATGAAAAATGGCGCGAAGCCCACCAGGGCAAACCGAATCACCAGATAAGTCGAGCCCCAGATGAGCCAGGTCGCAGCGAGGCAGCTCAAGACCAAAGGCGAGAGCGACCGAGCCGGTGCAATCGAGCCTAATGAGGAGTTCATAACTTAGTGGCGCGGGCTCCGCGTCAACGTGTAGCTCGAAAAGGTCGACCACGCGCCGTCGGCATGCTGGGTTTCCAGAAGCAGGGTCCAGGAAGCGGACTCGGGCCGCCAGGTGAAGGTGTCGCGAAAAGCTCCTTCCGCGTATGGGAAATTGAGGACCAGCTGCGTACCGTGCCGCTCGCCGTGTGCAACCACCCTGGCGCCGGCCGCGCCGAATTGATCCAGCCAGTGTGCAATGTACTCGTTGGCCTTGCGATCAAAGCCGATGAATACCTCGGCTTGATACTGAGGCGGCGATGCGGCATCGATCATGCGGAATTTCAGAAATCCGCCATTCAAGACGCGCTGCCCTTGGGCAACATAGTGCACCGGCGCGCCTCCCATGGTGCCGTCCATGACCCATTTGCCCTGCAAGCCATCCAAATATAGATCATCGGCGGTCCGGGCGGGTTCCGCGGCACGACTCGGCAACGATCCCGATATGGCGAAGAACGCGGCAGCAATGAGCACAAAGTGCCGCCTTGTCAGATTCTGATCAGCGCTCGTCATAGTTACCCCCTTGAATAAATTGCGGCGATCGCAGCCGGCCGCGCGAGCCCTGTCATAACCTGGCAAAGGTTGATTGCGTCGCTTGCCGGCGACGACACCGTGACCCTCAGCCGGCGAGAAGAACGCAGCGTGCGCCACGTCTCATTCCCGACCATACCGGACTCGGTAGGCTGGCGCTCGTTATCACCCGACGGAGTTTCCATGGCTGACCATTCAATGACGGGCACGTATCAGATCAACCTGCCCAAAGATCTGCTGTCCGAAGCAAAACGAGCGTCGAAACCGAAGAAAGATCAGCTGCACGTCGAGGGCTGGCGTACATCATGGCTAACGCGGCTTTCCGAGTTGATAGTCGGAAAAGACTAAAAATTCGGTAGGAAAACCTCAGGTCCGAGCGTAGGACTCGCAGATAGATGTCCTTTTGAAGATTGGCTGCGGGAATTCTTGCGAGCATAAGTTAAATCTATTGGCCGTCGTTGCGTTATCGGCATTACCATAGGCCGTGAGGTGGTAATCCATGCGCTTGGCTCGACCCGTTTATGAATGCCTGCCGCTCATCTATGTGCTGATTGGCGCGTTGGCGATTTTTCTCTTCTATGTCGATCCATTCGGTCTCGGCGGCAAAGCCGCCTTCTTGATTGGGTGCCTGGCGATTACAGCGGCTCTGACCTTGTTTCTGCGCCGCAAAGACTATCGCGCACTGAGCCGCGAATACACAGGCGAGTCGATCGAGATGCCCTCAAATCTGAAACATTAGTCAACTTTCGGATTCTCGAACTTTCGGATTCTCGACCAGTGCGGCCTCCGGCGGGTCGGCGGGACTTCGTACCCGCGGCGCGCGTTCATCGATGTACATGATCTCGTGTTGGCCGACCTGAACAACATCCCCGTCATTCAGGTTATGCCGCCGAACGCGCTTGGACTTCACGAAAATCCCATTGGTGCTGTTCAAATCTTCGATCACGCAGGAGTCCGGCTGCGTGACGATCTGGCAGTGATGCCGGCTGATGAATTTGCTGTCGATTTGCAAGTCGTTGTCCGGGGTGCGGCCTATCACCAGACGGCCGGGTTTCAACTCCCGCTCCGCGACGGTCTTGCCTTCATGGGCGAGAAGCATTCTGCCAAGCACCGGGGCGTAGTCGTTGTTCGGCGCGGGTGCTTGTTCCATGTTGGGAATGGGCATGCGGTTGGTGCCGGATGCATATTCCACCCACTGTAGCTCGCGGATTGCGGCCTCCAGGTCCTCCACCCCCACGGTATCCTTGTCTTTGCCGTAAGCGGCCATCAGACAGGTGTCGCACAAGGTGTTGACCAAGCGCGGTACCCCGCCGGTGTATCGGTAGATCGTGGCGTAGGTTTCCTCGGCAAAAATTCGCCGCCCTTGGGATCCGGCCACCTCCAGCCGATGATCGATGTATGCCGTCGTCTCGGCCTTGGTGAGCGCCGACAGATGGAATCTCAACCTCACGCGCTGCGTGAGCTGGATCAGGTCCTGCGAGTTGAGCTTGTCGTTCAATTCCGGCTGCCCGACCAGAATGATGCGCAGTACCTTCTCCTTGGTGGTCTCCACACCGGACAACATACGTACTTCCTCGAGCACGCGGTTGCTCAGGTTCTGCGCCTCGTCCACGATCAGCAGCACCTTGCGCCCGCGGCCATGCTGCTCCACCAAGAATTGGTTCAGCGTCGCCAGAACTTCCGGTTTCTTCATGTTGAACGGCGAATAACCGAACTGCACCAGAACGGTTTGCAAAAACGCCGTCGGCGAGAGCTGCGTTTGGTTGACTTGCGCGATGACCACATCGGTCTGCAACTCGCGCAAAAAGGTTTCGATCAATGTGGTCTTGCCGGCGCCGATTTCACCGGTGATTACGACGAAACCGTCGGTAAACCATATCGTCGATTCCATGTACGCCTTGGCGCGCGCATGCTGCTTGCTGAGATAAAGAAATTCCGGGTCCGGGCTGAGGCGGAACGGCAATTCATGCAGCTTGAAGAGTTCTAGATACATTCTTGGAGCAGTCTAGAGGATTGGCCGCCTATCCGTGAACTGGGGGGCCCGGCAGGCCGGTTCCTAAGCCCATTCGATCAATTTTAGTGCATCCGCAAGGCCTCTATCGCGGTCCTTTGCATTGCTCTTGAGGATGGTGCAATGGCCCAGTTTGCGTCCCGGGCGCGGCTGCTTTCCGTAATCGTGAAAAGCCAATCCATCGAGCATCAGCAACGCTTCGCGGTCAGGCATTTTGCCGAGAAAATTGATCATTGCGGTTTGGCCCAACGCGCGCGTACTCCCGAGCGGCAAGTCGCAGATGGCGCGCAAGTGATTCTCAAACTGGCTCGTGACGCAGCCTTCGATGGTCCAATGCCCTGAATTATGGACTCGCGGCGCCATCTCATTGGCCACCAATCGTCCGTTCACGACGAAGAATTCAATGGTCAGGACCCCGATGTAGTTGAGCGCGTTCATGACCCGGCGCAAATACATCTTCGCAAAGCGCTCCAGCCGCGCATGGGTAAAGGGTGCAATGCTGTATCGCAGGATGCCGCCCTGATGCTCGTTGGCGGACAGGGGATAGAACACGCAGCTGCCGCCGGCCGAGCGCGCACCCACGATCGAGAGCTCGCGAGAGAACACTTGAAACTTTTCATAGACAAGACCGGGTCCCCCGATCGCGTCCCACGCCTCCTCGATTCGCGCCGCGTCTCGCAGGACGAATTGCCCCTTGCCGTCGTAGCCCATGCGTCGGGTCTTGAGCACGCCGGGAAGTCCAATTTCTCGAGTAGCCTTGGTGAGCTCAACCTTGCTGTCCACCGCGGCATGAGCCGCCACGGGGATTTTCAGCCGGGCAAATAATGCTTTTTCGCTGATCCGATCTTGCGATACCTCGAGTGCCGCCCGAGGCGGGCGGATCATGGTCAGATCTTCCAGAGGCTTGAGCGCGGCACCGGAAATATTTTCCCAGTCGAAGGTCACGACATCGCTGCGCGCCGCGAGTTTGGCAAGCAGTGCGGAGTCCTCGAGATCGCCGACGAGAATGGGAGCCACTTGCGCCCCGGGGGCCTCGCTGCTGCGATCGAGAAACAGGCAGCGCACGCCCAGGGGATACCCCGCCAGCGCCAGCATGCGGCCCAATTGACCGGCACCCACAATGCCAACGTGCAATGGCTTCAAGAAGCGCGAGGGTCCGGTTTGGCGAGCACCGCCTTGGTTTGTGCCTCGCGAAAGGCGTCCAGGGCCGTGTGCACGTCGGCATATTCGTTGGCGAGAATGGCGGCCGCGAACAGAGCGGCATTTTTCGCGCCGGAGGTGCCGATGGCGAAGGTGGCGACGGGAACGCCGCTCGGCATTTGCGCGATCGACAGCAGCGAATCGATGCCGTTCAACACCTTGGATTGTATCGGTACGCCGAGCACCGGCAGCGAGGTCTTGGCCGCGGTCATTCCGGGCAAATGCGCCGCGCCTCCGGCGCCCGCGATGATGGCCTTCAGGCCGCGTTGACGTGCCGAGGAGGCATATTCGAACAGCAGGTCCGGTGTGCGGTGCGCCGAGATGATGCGCACCTCATGGGCGATGCCCAGAGAGGCCAGGGTATCGGCCGCAGTCTGCATCGTTTCCCAGTCGGAAGACGATCCCATTATGACGCCGACCAGCGCTTTCATCGGCGCAAGTTTACCAAGCTATCCGAGCAACTGGCGCAGAAACGCGAAAAGTTCCCGGGCGCCGACCGGAGAGCGCTGTTCCGCGCGCTCCTTCTCGGCCTTTTCCAGCAGTTTTGCCAGCACTTCGCGGTCGGCGTTCGGATATTCCTTGAGCAAATCCTCCGCAGCCGCGGGCTCAGACAGCAGTCGATCACGCCACTGTTCGATTTGCTGAAAATGCCGGATTTCAACATCGTGGCGCTGCTTGCGCTCGGCCAGCTTTGCCAGCACGGGTTCCGGGTCGATGTTGCGCATCAACTTGCCGATGTACTGCCGCTGCCGAACCTGCGCCCCGTGGGAGGGCAGGCGCCGCAGATCGCGCAGAGCGACGAACAGATTGTCCGGCAAGTCCAGAGCCTTGATCTCTTGGTCGGGAAGGGCGGATAGCTTCACGCCCAGTTCTTGCAATGACGCCGCCTCACGCTTGCGCGCGCTCTTGCTCAGTCGCTGCTCCTCGGTTTCCCCGGGATCGCCGGTATCATTCTCGCCCGTCATATTCCCCATGCTATCACTCGTGCCGGTAGAATCACCCTTCGGATTCCCGTAGCTTAAAGTCGGAGACGTCGATGGCTGTGACAAATGACCCGGTGCGCCTGGCCCAAGCGGATCTCGAGTCGATCATCGAGCGCGCCCTTGACGAAGCCCGTGCTCGGGGCGCTTCGCAAGCGGAAGCCGCCGTCAGCCAGGATACGGGTCTTTCGGTCGGGGTGCGACTCGGCGAGGTGGAGACCCTGGAGCACCAGCGGGATCGCAGCATGGGAATTACGGTGTATTTTGGGCAGCGCAAGGGTTCCGCCAGCACGGCGGATTTCTCGCTGGAAGCCGTGAGCGCGACCGTCGCCAAAGCTTGCAGCATTGCCCGATTCACCGCCGAAGACTCCTGTGCGGGCCTAGCCGACCTTGAGCTGATGGCAAGAGCGCCGCAGAGCCTGGATCTTTCGCACCCGTGGAATGTCACCGCGGAGCGCGCCATCGAGATTGCCAAGGCCTGCGAGGCCGCGGCGCTTCAGTTCGATTCGCGCATCAACAATTCCGAGGGTGCATCGCTCGGTACTCACCAAGGGTTGCATGTGTACGGCAACACGCATGGCTTCGTCGGCGGATATCCGACCACCACGCACACCGTCAGCTGCGTGGTCCTTGCCGGGACCGGCGAGGATATGCAGCGAGATTATTGGTATACCAGCTCTCGCGACTGGCATGAGTTGCAGGACGGCGAGGCGGTCGGCCGTGAAAGCGCGCGTCGCACCATTGCGAGATTGGGACCGCGCAAGATCAGCACCCGGCGTGCGCCGGTACTATTTGTGCCGGAACTCGCCCGCGGCCTCATCGGTCACTTCGTCGCCGCAATCCGCGGCAGCAGCCAGTACCGGCAAGCCTCGTTTCTGTTGAATTCGGCCGGGCAGCAGGTGTTCCCCGCCGGGTTTACCATTTCCGAGCGGCCGCACATCCCCAAGGCCATGGGCAGCGCACCCTTCGACGAGGAGGGTGTCGCGACCCGCGATCGCGAGCTCATCGTCGATGGCGTGCTCGAAGGCTATATCCTCTCCAGTTACTCCGCTCGCAAGCTCGGGCTGACGAGCACCGGTAATGCCGGGGGCGCCCATAATCTAATCGTCGCACCCACATTGCCGGGGGGCGCCGCGGCGATGCTGTCGCGGCTCGGTACGGGACTTCTGCTGACCGAACTCATGGGGCAAGGCATCAATCCGGTGACCGGCGACTATTCCCGCGGTGCGGCAGGCTTTTGGGTCGAGAACGGTGAAATTCAGTATCCAGTGGCAGAGATCACGATCGCTGGCAATCTACGCGCGATGTTCACGGGCATATCGGCGGTGGGCGACGACATCGATATTCGCGGCGGCACGCGGGTGGGCTCGATCCTGGTGCAGGAAATGACCATCGCGGGCGACTGAGGCCGCCCGCAGTAGCGTTGGCCACGGGATCCAAGATAGGCTTTTGCCATGCGAATCATTCGGTATCGACCGGCCTCACCTCTGGATGCGTGCGTCGAGTGTTTCTGGTGGTCGCACCGCGATCAATCCGAGACCTATGGCGAGCGCATGCTGCCCTCAGGCGGCGCTCAATTGATTTTCGCATTGCACGAGACGCCAATCGTCTGCCGTCCGAGCACATCGGCTACGGATGCGGTGGTTTGGTCGCGCGGCATCGTGCACGGGCCGCAATGGAGTTATTACGAGTCGGGTGCGAAGCCCGCCGGCACAGTGGTGGGTGTCTCCTTCCGTCCGGGCGCGGCCGGTGCGATTCTCGGCGCCCCGGTCACGGAACTCGCCGGCCGCCATGTGACAATCGACGCGCTGTGGGGTGCTCGCGGCAACGCCTTGCGCGACCAATTGCTCGACGCCCAAAGTCCCAAAATTGCTTTTCGCATTTTGGAGCTGGCGTTAACCGCGCGCCTCAGGCGCCCATTCCTGATTCACCCGGCCGTTGCACGGGCCTTGGCGTTGCATCCCAGCGTGCCCTTGCGCGTCGCCGATATCCAAAGGGCCGCCGGATACAGCCCCAGGCATTTCAATGAGCTGTTTCGCGCAGCGGTCGGACTGACCCCGAAGCACTACTATCGAGTGAAACGATTCACGGCCGTTGTGGGGCGTCTGGCCATCGGCGGCATGGATAATGGCCTCGCCGATCTCGCCGCCTCGATCGGCTACTCGGATCAAGCGCACATGACGCGGGAATTCCGCGAGTTCGCCGGCGTCACGCCGACCCAGTACCGGCCGGGAGGCCCCGATGGCATTTTGCATCAACGAGTCCGGGACCCGACTTTCGCGGGTTTGCGGATCAGGTAAGAAATCTTCAAGACCGCTCGGCGCTGATCGCGGACAATAGCTGCGCGTCGCTGAATTACTCAGCGCCCCCAAGATCGAAACCAGCAAGAAGGAGGCTGCCATGATCGATATTCATGAGGTCTATCCCTATCTACGAGTCCACAGCAGCGCCGAGGCAATCGACTTCTATGCACGTGCCTTCGGCGCTCGAGAGCTGTTTCGATTGACCGAGCCTGGCGGCCGAATCGGTCACGCAGAGATCAAAATCGGCTCGGCAACGCTGATGCTGGCGGACGAATACCCGGAACACGGGATTTGCGGGCCTCGTTCCCTCAGTGGAACTACTTTCTCGATTCATCTGCACGTCGGCGATGTCGACGGCGCTTTCGAACAGGCTGTCGGCGCCGGGGCGAGCGTCATTCGCCCGCTCGAGAATCACTTCTACGGGGAGCGGTCCGGTACCGTGCGCGATCCTTTTGGCCACGAATGGCTGATCGGTGGACATCTGGAAACCGTCGCGCCGGAAGAGATGCAGCGTCGATATACGGCGATGTTTGAGAAGTGACCGCGCAGAACGCCTTCAACCTTTCGCCGCGATCATTTCTTTGAGCGATTGTGAACTCAAGGGTTTGTGCATCGCGGACTCGACTTCATTGAGCAACGCGACCGCGGGACCAATGCTGCGCATGGCAATCGCCAATCGGCCGCGATGCAGCGTGCGCACGGCATCATAAATCTCCGCGAGCGAGATTTTTTCAGGATCGCGGCCCGGAACGAATTGGCCATGTTCGGTCGCCACGATCAGTCCTGCCGCCTCCAAACCATCCATGATGGGAGCGATAACCATGCTTGGAATGTCGAGTTCGGCCGCCAGTGCCTGCGCCGTCCAGTACGAATTGCCCGCGGCGTAGTCGCGGCCGATCAGGAACATGACGGACAAAGCAACCTGTTCGCGGTCCCTGCCGGATAGCTCGATGGGTTCCTGCCCGTGGCGCAGATACTGTGGAAATTGCAGATAAAACGCCAGTTGCGCGCCAATGAGCAGTATCAGCCAGCTCAAATAAACCCAGATCAGCGTCGTGAGTACGAATGCAAAACCCGTGTATACAGCCACCAACGACGACGAAAAAACGATGAAGGCGGTGAACACCTTGCCGACCAGCGCCCAGATGATGCCCGAGGTGATGCCGCCGATGAGGGCGGAGCGAAATTGCACCTTGGTGTTGGGAATGAACGCGTACATGAATGTGAAGACGATGGCGACGATCACGTACGACATGATCTGACCCAAGGCGCCGAGGCTCCAGCCAAAGGGTGCGAACGCATTGAGCCACGCCGCAAACGGGCTGCGCTCGGCGCTGCCGAGAAGGCCCAAAGCGACGGCGAGCAGAATGGGGCCCAGGATCATGACGCTCAAATACTCGGTGAAGCGGCGCGCAAAGCTTCTCGGACGCTCGACACGCCAGATGAAGTTGAAGCTCGCCTCCACCTTCTGAATCGTCGTCACGACGGTGTAGACGAGAAACGCAAGACCGATCGAGCCCAATAGATCGCCGCGCATATTCTCGACGAACTGCAGTACGTTTTCCGTCAATTGCCCCGCCGCTTCCCCCATCGGACGGAAGAATTCATCAAGAATGAATCTCAAGTCGCCATGCGCGCCCAGGCCTTTGAGAATGGAAAAACTGAATACCAGCAACGGAACGATCGACAGCAGCGTCGTATAGGCCAAACTCATGGCGCGCGAGCTGATCTCGCCGCGCAGCCAATCGCGCAACAGCGCCGCCGGGTAGCGCACGAAGCGCAATATCGCGCCCCAGGGAGGCCCCATGGTGCGCGATTTCGTGAACAACCCGTCTTCCAGAGATTCGACCCACTTGAACATGACGGGCCTAACTGATCATGCCTTTCAAGCCGTCAACAGCTTCAGCGCTTCGCGATAGTTGGCGCTGGTGCGGCTCAGAATTTCCGGCGGCAGGTGCGGGGCCGGCGGCTTCTTGTTCCAGTGCAGGGACTCCAAGTAATCACGCACAAATTGTTTGTCGAAGCTCGGCGGACTGATACCCGGTTTGTACGATGCCATCGGCCAGAATCGCGATGAATCGGGCGTCAGAACCTCATCGATGAGAAACAGACGTCCGGCCCTGTCGACGCCGAACTCGAATTTCGTGTCGGCGATGAGAATTTGGCGGGCGCGAGCATGTTCCGCCGCGTATCGATAAATATCGAGCGCGATGCGCCGAATGCTGGCCGCAGTTTCCTGCCCGACCAGCCTGACCACCGCGTCGAAATCGATGTTCTCGTCGTGAGATCCCGCCGGCGCCTTTGATGCCGGCGTAAAAATAGGTTCCGGCAGCTGCTGCGCCATTGTCAGCCCGCTCGGCAAGTTGATTCCGCAAACGGAGCCATGGAGTTTGTAGTCCTTGTAGCCGGAGCCGATGAGATAGCCCCGCACCACAGCCTCCAAGGGCAACGCTGTGAGTTTCTTCACGACCATGGAGCGTCCAGCCAGCTGTGAGCGTTCTTGCGGATCGGAGATGACATCCTCGATGCGCAGTTTTGAGAGATGGTTGGCCGCCATATGCGCTGTCTTGGCGAACCAGAACAGCGAAATCTGCGTCAGCACCTGACCCTTGAAGGGAATCGGATCCGGCAGGACGACATCGAACGCCGACAAGCGATCGGTCGCCACGATCAGCAGATGTTCGGCATCCACATCGTAGATATCGCGCACTTTCCCCTGGTGAATCTTTTTCAGAGATCGAATGCGCGTCTCAAAAAGCGTTGCCGGCGAAGACTGTTCCATGTGTGGGCGGCTGCGACTGCTACCATTGAAGGTCGGCGATTGTGGCGGGACGGGGCGGATAGGTCAACGCGAATGGCTTGGAAAGGCATGTTTTTCGGGGCACTGATCGGCCTACTGATCACAAGGAGCGCCTGGGGATCGGCGCTGGGGGCCATCATCGGGCACATGCTCGATAGCGGTGCAGGGATCAGGGTTGCACGCTCGGGCGGCAGCACGTCCATCTCCGGCGAGTTCTTCCGAACGACATTCGAAATCATGGGTCATGTCGCCAAATCCGATGGACGCGTGTCCGAGGCTGAGATCGGCGCGGCGCGCAACCTCATGCATGAATTGAATCTCGGGCCCAATGATATCAACGCGGCCATAGACTGCTTTCGAACCGGAAAGTCAGCCGGCTATGATGCTGAGTTCAGCATCGAACGGCTGCGCGAGTCCTGCGGTCTGCGTTATGACCTGCTGCGGGCATTCGTCGAGCTGCAACTGCGCGCGGCGCTCGCCGGAAACGGTATCTCGCCGCCGGCTAGGGGTGTACTGGCTCGGATCGCCGGGCGGTTGGGCCTGTCGGGCCTCGAGTTTGCTCAAATGGAGGCTAGTGTCCGCGCCAGACAGACACGCGGCAAGTCAGGCTCGCTGGCCGAATGCTATGCGGAACTCGAAGTCGACGCTAATATCAGCGATCAAGAAGTCACCAAGGCATACCGGCGCCAAATGAGCCGGCACCACCCTGATAAACTCGTGGCCAACGGCCTTCCGGAGTCGATGGCACAAATGGCAAAAGAGAAAACTCAACGCATCCAAGAAGCCTACGAGGGCATTCGCGCGGCGCGCGGGATGCGCTAGGCTCCTGGATGAGCATCATCATTTCCCCATCGATTCTGTCGGCTGATTTCGCCCGCCTGGGCGACGAAGTCAATGCGGTACTGGCCGCCGGCGCCGATTGGATTCATTTCGACGTCATGGACAATCACTACGTGCCGAATCTGACCATCGGACCGCTGGTTTGCGCGGCATTGCGCAAGGCCGGGGTGAAGGCGCCGATCGATGTGCATTTGATGGTGTCGCCCGTCGATGCATTGGTCGTGGACTTTGCGAAAGCCGGCGCGAGCAACATCAGCTTCCATCCGGAAGCAACCCAACACGTCGATCGCACCATTCAACTCATCCGCCACTCAGGCTGCAATCCAGGCTTGGTTTTCAATCCGGCGACGTCGCTGAACTGGCTGGATTACGTGATCGATAAAGTCGACGTGGTCTTATTGATGTCGGTGAACCCAGGATTCGGCGGCCAGGAGTTCATACCGGAGGTGTTGCCAAAACTCTCCGAGGCGCGTGCGCGTATCAAGGCATGCAAGCGCGATATCCGGCTGGAAATCGACGGCGGCGTCAAGGTAGATAACGTGGCCCAGATCGCCAGGGCGGGAGCGGACACATTCGTCGCAGGGTCGGCGATCTTTGGCAGCGCCGATTATGCGAGCACCATCAAGGCAATGCGAGCGCAAATAGAGATCGGCCGGAAATAACGCTGACCGGAGCCGCGCCAACAGGGGGACTTAAGCCGCGCCAACAGGGAAGTGAGCCGCGCCAACTATTCGTCGTCGTCTTCGTCCTCGTCGTCATCATCCTGCGGTTCGGTGCGGGCGTTCTTGGCAATGCCGGTGTTGGCACCGGCTTTCACCGGAACGATGAGCGGGCGCGTCTTGACCTTGGGGCGCGCATTGAACACCACAATGGTCTTCCCGGTAGCGCGAAGCAGACCCTGCTCCTCGAGCACCTTGAGGACTCGACCGGCCATCTCGCGCGAGCAACCCACCAATCGCGATAGTTCTTGGCGGCTCACCTTGATCTGCATGCCCTCGGGATGCGTCATCGCATCTGGCTCCCCGCACAAATCCATGATGGCGTGTGCGACCCGGCCAGTGACATCGACAAAGGCAAGGTCGCCGAGTTTGCGGTTGGTGCGATCGAGGCGCGTCGCCAATTGTGTTGCCAACTCGAAGATCAATCCGGGACTCTCGGCGGCGATCTGGCGAAAGCGCGGATAAGTCATCTCGGCAAGCTCGGACTGTTGGCGCGTGCGAACCCAAGCGCTGCGGGTGGGCTGTTCGTAAAACAAGCCCATTTCCCCGAAGAATTGTCCCTTGTTGAGATAGGCAAGGACCATTTCGTTGCCGTCTTCGTCTTCGATCATGACCTCGACCGAACCGGAAATGATGTAATACAGAATGTCCGGCAGATCGCCGGCGTGAATGATCACGGTCTTGGAAGGGACTGTCCGGATGCGGCAGTAGCTCAAGAAACGATTGATCGCTGGGATATCGCTTAAGGCTTTTGCCCCTTCTTCCATGGTCACTCCCGTTGGTTTTATCGCGCGTTAACGCCTGTGCTGGCGCACGTTTTATTACATAAGTCTCGGAATCGCAAGCACTAAGGGCCTAAGTTAGACCCAAAACGAACCGTGTGTCATCAACCGAGAGGTTGCGCGCATGGCAGCCGCCACCGTGAACGGCAGCGCCTTTCCTCCCAGGGACGCAGCTTTTGAACCGTGCTGCATCTCTTCCTGTCTCATTTGCTCGACGATGGCGCGGCTGCGAGTATCCTCGAGGCTCAAGCGCTGTAAATGGTCGCTCAAATGCGATTCGACCTGATTTTCGGTCTCGACCGTGAATCCTAAGCTTGCGGCGCGCCCGAGTGCGCCCACAGCGGCGCCGATCGCCAGTGAACCTGCATACCACAGGGGATTCAAAATGCTGGTTCGGCCGTTCAATTCCTTCAAGCGTTGCTCGCACCAGGCCAAATGGTCGATTTCCTCGGCGGCTGACTCGCGCATGGCCGCCCGTACCTGATCTTCGCGTGCGGTCAGGGCTTGGCCCTGGTACAAGGCTTGGGCTGCCACCTCGCCGGAGTGATTCACCCTCATGAGCCGCGCCGAGGTGGCGCGCGCGACCTCCGAGAGGGGTCCGCCAGGGACGCTTTCCGGCAGGGGCCGACGTGAACGCGCGGGTACAGATAAGATCTTGATTATATTATCTATTTCGCCAATCAGGCGATCTCCCAAGCCGAATCTGCGGTTCTCCATGGATACATTATATTATACGAGTCACCCCTCGAGGGCGCTGGGCTGGCATCTGCGCGCGCCGTTCTGTACACTTTCGCGCCTTTCATAAGACCCTGAATCATTCGAGTATTCCATGTATACCGTATTCTCAAAGCCTGAAGAAACTCGCGGCGACTGGTTTCTAGTCGACGCCGCAGGCAAAACGCTCGGCCGGTTGGCCTCGCAAATCGCGCTTCGCCTGAAGGGCAAGCACAAGCCGAACTATGCGCCGCATCAAGATCTTGGCGATCACATTGTCGTCATCAATGCCGCCACCGTGCGCGTCACCGGCGCCAAGCTGACCGATAAGTTCTATCACCAGCACACAGGATATGTCGGCAACTTGAAGAGCATCTCGCTGGGCAAGCTGCTGAAAGAACACCCGGAGAGGGCGATCGAATTTGCCGTCAAGGGCATGTTGCCGAAGGGCCCGCTGGGCCGACGCATGTATAAGAAGCTGCATGTATTCGGCGGCAAGGATCATCCCCATCAAGCGCAGCAGCCCAAAGCGCTGCAAATTTAAGATTTCAGGATAATCAATGGCAACAGCCTCCAATTCTTTTTATGGCACCGGCCGCCGCAAGACCTCCAGCGCTCGGGTTTACCTGCGCACCGGCACCGGCAAAGTATCGATCAACGGCCGAACTCTGGCTGAGTTCTTCGGGCGAGAAACCGGCCGCATGATCGTTCAACAGCCTTTCGGGGCAGTGCAGCTCGATGGCAAATTCGATGTCGAGGCCCACGTCGAGGGCGGCGGAATCACCGGTCAGGCAGGCGCGATTCGCCATGGAATTACCCGCGCGCTGATGGCTTACGATGAAACGCTTCGATCGGCATTGCGCAAGGCGGGCTTTGTGACGCGCGATGCGCGAGAAGTCGAACGTAAAAAGGTCGGTCGTCGCAAGGCTCGCCGCGGCACCCAGTTCTCCAAACGCTAGTAAAAGAGAAATCCTTCCGCCCTCGGGTAGACGGTTCAGTCGGTTTTGGGGGATCGTCTAGTGGTAGGACAACGGTCTCTGACACCGTTTACCTAGGTTCGAATCCTAGTCCCCCAGCCATACAGGGCCCACTTTTGTGGGCCCTTTTCTTGAACAGACTCCGGACAGGCTCCTAGATGTCTATCGAACGCAATTCCGCCGGACGGCTGGCGCCAATGGCGCTGGGCGCGCTGGGTGTGGTGTTCGGCGACATCGGCACCAGCCCGCTCTACACCATGTCCGCGTGCTTCGTAGGTCCGGGAATCGCGGTCACACCGGAGCATGTACTCGGCATTTTATCGCTGATCTTCTGGTCGCTCGTTCTGGTGATTCTGCTCAAGTACGTCAGCGTGGTGCTCAATGCCGACAACCGGGGCGAGGGCGGCGTGCTCGCGTTGACGGCGCTGGTGATCAACACCGCCCGTGCGAGTCCGCGGCGAAAACTCTATGGCACACTCGGCATTCTCGGCGCCTCGCTGTTCTTTGCCGACGGCGCCATCACGCCGGCGATATCGGTGTTGAGCGCCGTCGAGGGGCTGCATGTGGCGGCACCCGATGCACAGATTCCGGTGCTGCCGATCACGCTCGTCGTATTGATCGCGCTGTTCGCCATTCAACGCCATGGCACAGGCTCGGTCGGAAAGGTTTTCGGTCCGGTGATGTTGGGCTGGTTTGCGGTATTGGCGGCGATGGGACTGTATTGGATCATGCGCGAGCCCGGCGTGCTGCTGGCGCTCGATCCGACGCGCGCGATTGGCCTCTTGGCACAGCATAAGATAAGCGCGCTAGCGGTTCTTGCCGGAGTCTTCTTGTGCGTCACGGGCGGCGAGGCGCTGTATGCGGACATGGGGCATTTCGGAAAGGCACCGATTCGCCTCGGCTGGATCTGCATCGTCATGCCCGCGCTGGTCACGAATTATTTTGGCCAGGGCGCGATGCTGATCGAGAATCCGGCGGCGATCAGCAATCCCTTTTATTTGATGGCGCCCACCTGGTCGCTGTTGCCGCTGGTGGTGCTGGCGACCGCGGCCACCGTGATCGCCTCTCAGGCGGTGATATCGGGCGTCTTCTCGGTGACCACGCAGGCGGTGAGTCTGGGTCTGCTGCCGCGGTTGCGCGTGGAGCATTCCTCCGCCTTGCACGCCGGACAGATTTATGTGCCCACCATGAATTGGGTTCTCATGATCGCCGCACTTGCCCTGGTGGTCGGCTTCGGCAGCTCCGCGGCGCTCGGCGGCGCGTACGGCCTGGCCGTTTCCGGCGCCATGACCATCGTCACGCCGCTGACGTTGAGTCTCATCAAATCAAGAACCGGCAGGGACAGCCGGGCGCTGCGTATGGGATTGTCCCTGCTGTTCGTCGTGGACATCGGCTTCCTGCTTGCGAATTTGACCAAGCTCGAGGATGGCGGTTGGCTGCCGCTGGTGGCCGGCCTGATCATATTCTGGCTGATGCAAACGTGGCAGAGCGGCCGCGCTTCGCTGATGGCGCGCCTGCTGCGCGAACAGAAGCCAGTGCGCGATTTTCTCGAGGACTTGAAGCGAGATCCGCCGGTGCGCGTGCCAGGCACGTCGATTTTCCTGGATGCCAAGGCTTCCGGAATACCGCGCGCCCTGCTCAACAACATCAAGTTCAACCGGGTCATGCACGAACGGGTGGTGCTGCTCACGGTCGTGACGCGCGAACAGCCGCGGGTCGCCATCTCGGGGCGCTTGACGGTGACACCGGTCTGTGAGGGCATTGTCAGGGTCGTGGCACAGGTTGGCTTCATGGAAAAGCCCGACATCACCGCCATCCTGAGGGAAGCGGAGAGCTACGGCGTGCCGTACGATCCCGAGCTCACGACCTATTTCTTGAGCCGTGAAGAATTGCTTCCGGGCCGGCGCTCCGACCTGCCGCCGCTGCGGCGCAGAGCGTTCATGCAGATGGCGCGAAGCGCACAGGTCATCGCTGACTATTACGGATTGCCGCCGAATCGCGTCGTTGAAATCGGAACCCGCCTGGAAATCTAAAGGCTAGGCGCTGAGGCTAAGGGTTTTCACCCCATCGTTCCCGGCGACGATCAGCACGTCGGCACGCCGCCAAGCAAACAGGCCGACTGTCACCACTCCAGCGATTTGATTGACGGCGGACTCGAACGCCTTGGGGTCCTGAAGGTGCAGGTTGTGCACGTCCAAGATCACGTTGCCGTTGTCGGTAATCACTCCGTCCCGCCATACCGGCTGTCCTCCCAGCTTGACGAGCTGGCGAGCAACATAGGATCTGGCCATGGGTATGACCTCGACGGGCAGAGGGAAGCTGCCCAGCACCGGGACCAGTTTGGAGTCGTCGATGATGCAGACGAATCGCGAGGCGGCGGCGGCGACGACCTTTTCACGCGTCAACGCCGCTCCCCCGCCCTTGATCAAGACGCCTTCAGCGGTTGCCTGATCGGCGCCGTCGATATAGAGGGCAAGGTCGCCCGTCGTATTCAAATCGAGTTCGGGTATGCCGGCGGCTTTAAGGAGTTCGGAAGTCTGGCGCGAACTCGAGACTGCGCCGGAAAGCTTGATTTTGCGGTCTTTCAGCACTTCTATCAGCTGGTTGACGGTGGTGCCGGTGCCAACACCCAACACCATGCCGTCTTCTATGTAGTGAAGCGCGGCTTCGGCGGCGAGACGTTTTTTTTCCAGCGACAAGAGAATCCTGACCCTCAGAAACAACTGTGCCCGCTTACGCGGGCACAGTTGATTACTTTCGAAGGGTTACTTTTTCTTAGCGGCCTTTTTCTTAGCTACCTTCTTCTTCGCCTTCTTTGCTTTCGCTGCCATGATAGAAACTCCGTTGTCGGGTTAGTCCGGGGTTCGAGTATATACACGATTAATTAATTTAAAAGCAATACGTCGCGCTTCTTGCACGACAATGTGGTAGCGATGTGAGCGACGTCACTCAAGGGTGAGTACGAAATCCCAATCCTTGTTCGATACCGGCATGACCGACAGACGATTCCCACGGCGCAGTAAAACGAAATCCTTCAACTTCTTTTCGGCGTGCGCGCGCAGTTCATCGAGCGTGATCACGCGCTCGAGCTTACGGACCAACTTCACGTCCACCACGAACCAACGGGGCGTCTTCTCGTCGGAGTCGGCATCATAGTGATGATGTTTGGGATCGAACGCCGTTACATCCGGGTATCCCTCGCGGGCAATGCTGACGATGCCCGCAATGCCGGGAACTGCGCAGCTCGAGTGATAAAAAAACGCCAAATCTCCCTTTTTCATAGAGTCGCGCAGCATGTTGCGCGCCTGGAAATTGCGCACGCCGTCCCATGCGCTGGTTTGTTTCGGGGCCTTCGACAGATCATCGACGCTGAAGGTGTCGGGTTCCGATTTGAGCAGCCAATGATTCATGATGTTTGTTCCAAGAAGTGTTGCATGCCTGATTCGGTCGCCAGGGAATTCAATCGCACGTCCCACGGTTCGGCGAACTTGAGCTTGGTTCGTTGGCAGTGAAAGGCAAATCCGACCAGATGTGGACCCTTCCAGTATCGGCGCCGACTGCGGAACTCCAGCGCTCGATCATAGTAGCCGCCCCCCATCCCCAATCGACTGCCGTGCTCGTCGACTCCAACCAGGGGTATGACGATGAGATTCAGCCACCGAGGCGACACGGGGATGCCGATACGGCGCGGAACGGCAATGCCAAACACACCGGGGGTAGTTTTGCCCTGCAGGGGGTAGAAGCGCAAGCGGCGATGACGCCGGTCGCTGATGACGGGGACGAATACATGCACGCCCCGGCGCCGAGCCGCGGCTATCAACGCGGCAGTATCCGTCTCCCGGTCGAACGGCAAGTACAGCGCGACCCTTTTGCCGGCGGTGAACATCGGCAGACGCATGAGTGCCGCTGCCGCCAATGCCGAACGCCGCCCATGATCCGCGGCACTGAGAGCGCGGCGCTGCGCGCGCAACTGTTTGCGTAAAGAGGCCTTCATGATGGGGATGGCGCTACCCGCATGTGCCGGTTTGGACCGTTGCTCCCGACCTGAGCAACAGGTGGGGCGAACTGCGGCACTTAAGGCTTTCCGCTCGAGGCGGACTTGCACAATGTTGCCAGCAAGCCATGGCCCCTGGGGTTTACAAAATTAGGGTCAGGAGGTAACCCGATCCGCATCGAACACCGCAGGCAGCGCCAAATTTGATCGCATCGAGAAAGGTCCAAAGCGCGCCTCAAAGCTCGAGCTGTTGACCTCTCTCCAAGGCCGACTCTACGCGCTCGCGCAGGATACGCAAGCGTCCGCCCACGTCAGAATCGAGATTGGTGTCACGGTTGCGAAACCGAATCAATTCGTTCGCCATGTTGAGCGCCGCGATCACGGCGATTCGATCCAAGCCGACAACCTTTCCGCTATCGCGTATCTCGCGCATTTTGAGGTTCAAGAATTCCGCGGAATCGAGCAGGTCGGATCGTTCCTCGATCGGGCACGTTATGTGATACTCCTTCTCGAGTATTCGCACGCTGACTCTTGCCTGATTGTCGCTCATGCCTGCTCCATCGATTTCAGACGACCGATCATTGCTTCCACCCGCGCCCGCACCTGCTCGTTTTTCTGCAACAGCGTGGCGCGCTCGGAGGTCAATGTGTCCTGGCGTTGCCGCAGCGCCCGGTTCTCTTCCTTGATGTGGCTGACGGTGACAATGAGGTCTTCCAGACGCTTTTCCAAGCGCTTCAGCTCGAGTTCGACCGCTGACTTCGGGTTGGCTTCGTTCATAGGACGCCAATATAGAGCGACCAATAGCGCAATGCAAAGGCGGTTAATGCCTCTCCTGCGGTATTATTCCACCATGATGATGTCGGATATTCGATTCAAGGATTTTGAGGATGTTCTGGCCTCCGCCGGGGGTCTCGCGGACGCCGCCGAGGCGCATGGTTCCTTGTGCGGCGCGTTGTGCTCGGTCTCGCCCTATAGGATGCAGGACTGGATCAATGAAATCCTGCCCGATGGCGCGGCGGTCTCCGAAGAGTCGGCGGCAATGATCGAAAGAGTCTTTACCGCGACGGCGACATCCTTCGGCGAACAAGGCATGGAATTCGAACCCCTGCTGCCCGATGACGAACAGCCGCTCAACGGCCGCGCCAATGCGCTTGCATTATGGTGCACCGGATTTCTGTATGGGCTGGGTACCGGAGCGATCTCCGATCTGGAAGCTCTGAACGGCGACGTTGGCGAAATCGTACGAGATTTCACCGAGATTTCGCGCGCCACGGGCGATGACGCGGACTCCGATGAGTCCAACGAGCAGGCGTACGCGGAATTGGTCGAATTCATCCGGGTCGCGGCCCAGGTTGTCTTCGAGGAATTGCTTCCGCTTCGCAGGCAGGTCTACCCGGAGCAGCAGCGGCTGCACTAGCTCATATGGATCGTAAGGAATTCGCGCGGCGTCGGCGCCAATTCATGCGCATGATCGGCAAGGAGGCAATCGCGATTCTGCCGGCGGCTCCGGTACGCCATCGCAACGGCGATATCGAATATGCCTATCGCCAAGACAGCCATTTCTATTACCTGAGCGGCTTCCCGGAGCCTGATGCCGTTGCCGTACTCGTGCCTGGGCGTCCCCAAGCCGAGTATCTCTTGTTCGTGCGCGAACACGACCCGTTGCGCGAATCGTGGGACGGGCTGCGCGCGGGAACTGAGGGCGCGGTGGAGCAATACGGGGCCGACGATTCCTTTCCCATCGCCGACATCGATGAAATCCTTCCGGGCTTGATGGAGCAGCGCTCGCGGATCTTCTACACCTTGGGCACCCACCTTGATTTCGATCCTCGGCTGGTGGGCTGGGTCAACGGACTGAGGATGCAGTCACTGCAGAGGGCCGGTGGGCTGCAGGAATTTGTTGCGCTGAATCATGTGCTCGACGATATGCGCCTGTACAAAAGCCGCCCTGAGCAAGTCAGCCTCCGGCGCGCGGCGCAGATCGCCGTGGGCGCACATCGGCGCGCGATGCGTTTCGCACGCCCCGGGCGCATGGAGTACGAGGTCATGGCGGAATTGCTGCACGAATTCCGCTCGCACAATGCGGATATCTCCTACCACCCCATCGTCGGCGGCGGAGCCAATGCCTGCGTCATGCACTATCAGCATAACGATCAGCCGCTGATCGATGGCGACCTGCTGCTGCTCGACGCCGGCTGCGAGCACGACTACTACGCCTCGGACATTACGCGCACTTTCCCCATCAGCGGTAGATTCACGGCGGTGCAGCGCGCGGTTTACGAGGTGGTGCTGGAAGCACAGCTCGCGGCCATCGACAAAGTTCGGCCAGGCAATCATTGGAATCAACCGCACGAAGCGGCGGTGCGCGCGGTCACGCAGGGCCTGGTGAAATTGGGATTGCTCAAGGGTCAGGTCCCCAAGCTGATCAAGGAGCAGGCCTACCTGCCGTTTTTCAATCATCGAACTGGGCATTGGCTCGGGCTGGACGTGCACGATGTGGGCGACTACAAAGTCGGCGGCGAGTGGCGGGTCTTGGAGCCTGGCATGGCGCTTACCGTCGAGCCCGGAATTTACATTCGGCCATCGCCCAAGGTTCCGAAGGAATTCTGGAACATCGGAGTTCGTATCGAAGATGAAGTGCTGGTGACCAGCGGCGCTCCGGAGGTGCTGACCGCCGCGCTCGAGAAAACACCGGATGCCATCGAGTCGTTGCGATGAGCTTCGATGTGGCCATCGTCGGCGGAGGCATGGTAGGCGCCAGCCTAGGGGTGGCATTGGCGCCTCTCGGCCTGCAGATCGCTCTCATCGAAGCCGTCCCGCACACGGCGGCCGCGCAGCCGAGTTTCGACGAGCGCACCACGGCGTTGTCGAACGGCAGCCGGCGCATTCTTGAAACCCTTGGTGTGTGGCCGCGCATCGACGCCGCAGCGACGCCCATACGCAAGATCCATGTATCTGAGAAGGGTCAATTTGGTTTTGCCCGCATCGACGCAGCCGAGCAAGGGCTGCGTGCGATGGGATACGTGGTCGCGAATCGGGCGCTGGGCAGTGCTCTATGGCCGCTGTTGGAAGAGCGCCCAAACTTGCGCGTGTTTTGTCCGGCGCAGGTGTCCCAGGTCAGCGCACGCGAAGATGCAGTCACCCTGGAGGTCGCCCAGGGCAGCGTGACGACTTCGATCGATGCCAAGCTCATCGTGGCCGCGGACGGGGTTCAGTCGGCGGTGCGCGGCGCTTTCGGCGTGGATGCCAAGGTGCGGGACTACGGGCAAACCGCGGTCATCACGACGGTGCTGCCGCAGCGCTTCCATGACAATGTGGCCTACGAGCGCTTCACCGCGGAGGGACCATTGGCGTTGCTGCCGCTGGAAGGCGGCCGCTGCACACTGGTATTGACGCTCGATTCGGCAACGGCGGCATCGGTCATGGGATGGTCGGATCAAGAATTCCTCGCCGAGGTGCAGCGCCGCTTTGGATTTCGCCTCGGGCGTTTTCTCAAAGTCGGCCGCCGAGTGCCCTACCCGTTATCACTGACGCGTGCGGCGCGAACCAGTTCCGGGCGATGCGTCATCATCGGCAACGCGGCGCAAGGTCTGCATCCGGTCGCCGGCATGGGGTTCAATTTGGGTTTGCGCGATGTGGCATGTCTGGCGGAGTTGATTGCCGAGCGCGTCAGGCAGACAGGCTCGGATGCCGGAAGCCCCGAATTGCTCGCCGAGTACGATGCGTGGCGTGCGGCCGATCGCGGCGGCGTGATTGCTTTTACCGACGGACTGGTCAGGATGTTTGCCAGTCCACTCGCTTCGGTACGGCGGCTGCGCAATCTCGGACTGCTGGCATTTGATCTGCTGCCCCCCGCTAAAGCGGCATTATCGCGCTTGAGCACCGGCGCGAACGGCCGCGTTCCCAAGCTGGCGCGCGGCGTGTCGCTGCAATGAACACTCCGCGCGCCGCCGGCTTCGACGCACTCATCATCGGCGCCGGCGTCGTTGGCTGCGTGATGGCGAGCCTGCTGTTGTCGCGCAAGTTGAGCGCACGGGGCAGCGTGGCCATCGTTGCCGATCGTCTCCTGCCGCCGCCCCCCGCGAATGCCGACTGGGACCTGCGGGTGTTCGCCTTGAGCCGTGCCTCGGAACGGCTGCTCAAAGCCTGCGATGTGTGGCGCTCGCTCCCGGCAGACCGGGTATTTCCTTACGAGCGCATGTGCGTTTGGGACGCGAGCGGTGCGCCCAATGGCGCCGGATCTTTGACGTTTGATTGTGCCCAGATCGGCGAACCCAATCTGGGGCACATCGTCGATGGGCGTTCGCTGCAGTGGCAATGCCTGCAATCCGCGAAGGCCGCGGGTGCGGTGCTCATCGAGGCCTCGGTCGCGGCGGTCAGCGTGGGCGAACACGAGGTCCTGGTGCGCTTGGGCGACGGCCAGGAGCTGCGCGGCGACCTGATCATTGCCGCCGATGGAACGGAGTCCAAGACCCGCGAACTGCTCGGCATCGGCACGGCAGGTCATGCCTACCATCAGGACGCGCTGGTGGCGCACGTGCAAACCACCAAGCCGCATGGCAACAGCGCGTGGCAGCGCTTCCTGACCGGCGGACCCCTGGCCTTCTTGCCGCTCGAGGACGGCCGCTGCTCGATCGTGTGGAGCGTTTCCCGCGCTCAGGCGGACACCCTGAGCGGCATGCAGCCAGATGCCTTCAGCGCCGCTCTGACTGCGGCCAGCGGCGAGGCGCTGGGCCAGTGCAAGATCACGACTGTGCTCGCGAGGTTCCCGCTCAAGCTGCAGTACGCCCTCGACTACGCGAGGCCGCGCGCAGTGTTGCTCGGAGACGCAGCCCACGTGGTGCACCCGCTCGCGGGACAAGGATTGAATCTGGGACTGCTGGACTGTGCGGTGCTCGCGCAAGTGCTGGGCGATGCGGGCGCCGGCGCAGGTGCCGGCGACTTTCGCGGCCTGCGGCGTTACGAGCGCTGGCGGCGCAGCGAGAATCTCTTGGCCGCCGCTGCGCTGGACGGATTGGAAAGGCTGTTTTCCAGCACCGACGCGTTCAGCACGGGAATGCGCGCCGCAGGTTTGAGCACGGTCGGCAAAATGCCCTTCATGAAACGCGGCCTTGCGCGGCGCGCCCTCGGACTGAGCGGTGATCTGCCGGATTTCCTGAAGACCGCGCAGCTATGACGATGGCCGCGGGCTCTAGAGCTGATCGAGCTTGGCCGCGCAGATGAAATCGTTCACCGACAGGCCGCCGATCGAATGCGTCGAGAAGGTGACGCGGCAGTAGTTATAGCCGACTTCCAGATCCGGATGATGATCTTCGGTGTTTGAGATGTGCGCGAGCGCATTCACAAAGCTCATCGTGCGGTAGAAATCCTTGAAGGTCAGTGAGCGCTTCAAGCTCTTGGAGTCCTTGGCGATGCGCCAATCCTTGTGCAGCTGCTTGGCGTACGTTTTTGCCTTGGCCGGCGTCAGGGGCGGCACCCCGCCCTCGCAGGGCGCGCACTTCTTTGCAGCCAACTCGGTCAAGTCGATATTCTCGCGTAGGTGCGCTCGATGTAGCGCTCCACGAGATCCTGAAACTCCTCGGCGATTCGATCGCCCTTGAGTGTCACGGTCTTCGCGCCATCTTCGTATACTGGCGCCACGGGGTGCTCGCCGGTGCCTGGAAGGCTGATGCCGATGTTGGCATGCTTGCTTTCACCGGGACCGTTGACCACGCAGCCCATGACGGCCACGGTCATATCCGCAACTCCCGCTCGCTGCTTGCGCCATTCCGGCATGCGGTGGCGAATGTGGCTTTGAATCTTCTGCGCCAATTCCTGGAAGTAGGTGCTGGTGGTGCGGCCGCAGCCGGGACAAGCGATCACCATCGGCGTGAACGCCCGCAGGCCCATGGTCTGCAGGATTTCTTGCGCGACGATGACCTCTTGGGTGCGATCGCCATTGGGTTCGGGCGTGAGCGACACTCGTATCGTATCGCCGATGCCTTCCTGCAGCAGCACACCCATGGCGGCCGTGGATGCCACGATGCCCTTGCTGCCCATACCGGCCTCGGTCAGGCCCAAGTGCAAAGGATAGGCGCAGCGTGCCGCCAGATTGCGATAAACGGCGATCAAATCCTGGACGCCGCTGACCTTCGCGCTGATGACGATCATGTCGGACCCCAGGCCCAGGGATTCCGCGCGCTTGGCGCTGTCCAACGCGGATACCACGATCGCCTCGCGCATCACCTCGATGGCTGCGAGCGGTGCCGCCTGTTTCGAGTTCTCATCCATCATGCGGGTGAGCAGGTCTTGATCGAGGCTGCCCCAATTCACGCCGATGCGCACCGGTCTGTGAAACTTAATGGCGGTTTCTATCATCTCGGCAAATTGCGGATCGCGTTTGCTGCCGCGGCCGACATTGCCCGGGTTGATGCGCAGCTTCCCGAGCGCCTCGGCGCAGGCTGGATGAGCCTTGAGCAACTTGTGGCCGTTGAAGTGAAAGTCGCCTACCAATGGCGTGTTGATGCCCTGGGCGTCCAGGCGCTCGCGGATATGAGGAACCGCGGCGGCGGATTCATCATTGTTGACGGTGACGCGCACCAGTTCGGATCCGGCTCGCGCCAGCGCCTTGACCTGCGCCACCGTACCCTCGATGTCGGCCGTGTCCGTGTTGGTCATGGATTGCACGACGATGGGCGAGGCACCGCCGATGGCGACGGAACCTACTCTTACGGTCTGGGAATGTCTTCGAGATCTCATCCGAGCATTATACCCGCAGCGCCGCAGCGCCGCAGCGCCGTGGGGGAGCAGGCCGATGCGCGCGGCTGGGCACGGGCGGACGCTGGCGCGCAGCAATCAATCAGGGCTTCGCGACGGCTGCTTCCACGATCTGCGGCGCTGAAATAAACGGCTGAATGCCAAACTTGGGATAGACCTCGCTCGGATAGTAAAAAGTGCCGTCCTTGACGACCATGCGGATGGTCTTGATGGCCTTTAGATTCTTGGTCGGGTCCCCGGGAACCAGGAAGAAATCGGCGAGCTTGCCCTTTTCAATCGAACCCAAGCGCTGGTCCTGACCGAGGTAGCGAGCCGAGTCGAAAGTCGCGCGCTTCAAGATCTCGGGCGGCGTCATGCCGGCGAGCTGGTACAGCTCGAGCTCTCGGTGATAGGTGAAGGAGCCGCCGGTGTCGGTGCCGAAAACAATGAATATGCCGCGGTCATGCAGCAGCCGAACGATGGCGACCAATTTGTCGAATGCGTCGCGGTAGGCCTTGTCATCGCCGGGAGCGGAGGTATCGACGAGCGCCTTCATCGCATCACGGCGCCATCCGATCGGCATATGACCGAAATAGTCAACCTCGCCCGGCGGGATTTGTCCATCCCGGTTGTGCGTCAACATTTCATGAATACCGAGCGTGGGATCGATGGCGATCTTGCGATCGACCATCAAATCGATGGTGTGCTGAACCTTGGGGCTTTGCAGGTCGAGGGCGGGCAGCCGCTTCAGCGCGGTGAGCCGGAACAGTGTGCGCGTATCCTCCGTGGGCTGAATCACCCAACCGAGGGAGAACTGATTGATGTGGGTGATTTCGTCGTAGCCGGCGCCGATCATTTCATCCGTGTTGGAGAAGGCCGGTATGTGTCCGGCCACCCGCATCCCCAACAGGTGCGCTTCCTTGGTCATGGCCGGCACCCAGGCCGGATTCATGCTGTTGTATATCTTGATTTGCCAATAGTTTCGCGCACCGTACCAGCGCACGGCGTCGATCGCCGACTCTTGGCTGTCGACGAGAATGCCGTTATTGGCGCTGAAAGGGCTCTTGCCCTCGATGAAGCCGGAGCGGGTCACGTGCGGCCCGCCAATCGTGCCGCTGTCCATTTGTTCGATGAGTTTGTCGAGCACAGCGTTATCGTTGCCCATATCCCGCACGCTGGTGACTCCCGCGAGTACATTGAGCAGCGCGGCATCCTTGTCCAGGTGCGCGTGCATGTCGTACATGCCGGCGAGCAGCGTGCCGCCGCCGCCGTCGATTGTCGTTTCGCCAGGCGTGGCGGGACTGTCCAGCGTCTCGATCGCGGCGATCACCCTGCCTTGCACCAGCACCGAGAGCGGCTGAGTCAGCGAAGACGTGTTTGGATCGAACAGTTTGACATTGCGAATTCGGACCGGTCCCCGATAGTGATGCGCCGCTCCTCGCTCGATATCCACGAGCCGCTGCGTCGACCAATCCGCGGCCAGGTTGCGCAGGCGCTTCTCTTCGCCTTCGTACCCTGCACGCACGAGGATGGAGCTTGCGTCGACATCGGCAAACAGGTTGCCGTCCGCATCGAGCAGGATGGTTTCCGGCTCAAGATTGATTCCCAGCAAGTCGTAGCGCGTGACCTGGATTGGACCTGCGTCTCCTTGAACCGTCAGGGTCTCGCCTTTGTCGAGATGCAGATTGCCGCCCGGCAGCGCGGGTAATTGCCGGTCGCCGACTTTCAGCAGCGCTCGCGCATACACGCCATTCGACCACGGGCTCGCACTCTGCGCGATGTAGAGGCTGGGGACGCGGATGGTGGAATGCCCCTTGCCGGTGGAGTCGGCCCATTCGGCCTGCGTACCCTTGCGGACAAAATGCTCATCGACCTTGCTGCCGAATGTCGTCGCGCCTTTGATAGTCCATTCGCTCGGTAATCCGGCTGCATCCAGCGTGATCGTTTCTGCGATGGTCGGGCCGCGGCCGTTGTTCTTGACGTCGAAATCGATAGTGGTCGTATCGCCGCTGGTGGTGGCAATCAGATGACCCACGTTCTTGCCGCCGGTGATGAAGGTAAAGCTGGAAGTGCCGGCAAGCGCCAGTGAAGGTAGCGCCAGCACCAAGGCGAGGACCGCAGCGTGCCGCGAAGAGAATAGGGGCATTTTGAAACTCGTTAGAATAGGTAATTAACGATTGTCGGGACTGACCGGGGGGATGATATTAGTATTCTGCGCGACCGCAATAGACCATTTCTTGCCGATTGTTATCATGATCAGCGTCAGCAATGCGTCCCGGGGAGGTAATGTGCGGCCTGCGCCATCCACTTGACCGGTGACTTCCGTCACTGCGCGTAGAACCGCGATATCTGATTTTAGAAATCGCAACGACGAATCCTTCAGGGTCAGCTGGCTATTCTTGAAGATGGTGGCATGGGTCGCCGCATGAGCTTTCCCAATCGCATCTCGCCCGATCCAGCGCGTTCCGACGACATTGACGAAATCAGCATCTTCGGTAAATAGATTCGCAAAAGCGTCCATGTCGTGACGGTTCCACGCGTCTATCAGACTCGTCATGACAGCCATTACCGCGGCCGTGTCCGTTGACTGCATGGAAAGGGCTCCTGAAACACTGGGAAAGGCACACGCGAGAAAAACTCCCAGCGACCACCGTGATACAAGACGCGTCACAGCCCACCCCCTTAGTGTCACGAGTGATTACAAATCGTGCGCCGGTTGTCCGAAAATGGGAAGGATTCTCGGCATAATGCCCGTATGACGGCCCGAATTGTCTACTCCACCGGCATCGGCAGTCTGTGTCCCAACTGCCGGCGGCCCGTGCGCGATTGCGTGTGTCCCAAAGGCGCTCCCGGGGCAGCCAAGCCTGCCGCGGTGCGCGTTGGGCGAGAAATCAAGGGGCGGGCGGGCAAGGGCGTGACGACGATTGCCGGCCTGCCGCTGCCGCTGCCCGATATCGAAGCGCTTGCCGCAAAATTGAAGAAACGCTGCGGATCCGGCGGTACGGTGCGCGACGGCCTCATTGAAATTCAGGGCGATCATCGGGACGTCATCGTCGCGGAACTCATCAAACTGGGTTGGCCGGCAAAGAAGTCCGGTGGCTAGCAGCGGGGGCTCAAGTGCGTTCGGCAATGTATTTCTGTATCATGCCGCCATCGCGATAAGAGCTGTCTGGAGAGAGTCCTTTTAGTGGGACCGCCGAAGGCGCAACCGCCCGGAAACGCTCAGGCACATGAACGGCAGACTCTCGCGATCTCTGGAGAGCGGTCGCATCAGGCGATCCACCGAAGGGGAGCAGCGCCTTGACCGGCGCGCAATCTCTCAGGTCTGAAGGACAGAGGGGCGAAGCGCGGAAGCGCTCGTGTCTCTGTTTTCGCCGCGAGGTTGCGATGGGCCTGAAGACTCCTCTCTACGATACGCATGTTGATCAGGGCGCAAAGATCGTCGACTTCGGCGGCTGGGACATGCCGCTGCATTACGGTTCGCAAATCGAGGAGCATCACGCCGTGCGCCGCGATGCCGGCATGTTCGATGTATCGCACATGGCCATCGTCGACCTGACCGGCGGGCGAGCGCGCGAGTTCCTGCAATTCCTGCTGGCGAACGATGTGGGCCGGCTCAAAAGTCTCGGCAAAGCCTTGTATTCGTGCATGCTGCTGCCGAGCGGCGGCGTGCTCGACGATCTCATCGTTTATTTCATGGCGGAGACTTGGTATCGCCTGGTCGTGAACGCCGGGACGCGCGACAAGGACTTGGCCTGGATTCGACGACACGCTGCCGATTTCTCCGTGGGCGTCGCTCACCGTGAAGAATTGGCGATGATCGCGATCCAGGGTCCGAACGCGCGCCAGAAGAGCGCATCGTTGCTGTCGCCGCCGCAGCAAGCCGCGGTGCTGGAGTTGAAGCCCTTCTTCGGCGCGGCCTTTGGATCCTGGTTCGTCGCGCGCACCGGCTACACGGGCGAGGACGGCTTTGAAATCATGATCCCGGCCACCGATGCTGCGGATGCATGGAATAGGCTGCGGGCGGCAGGCGTCAAACCCGCGGGTTTGGGAGCGAGGGACACGCTGCGCCTGGAAGCTGGCATGAATTTGTATGGCAACGACATGGATGAAAATCACCATCCTTTGGAATCGGGTCTCGCTTGGACCGTGGCGTTCGAGCCCGCTGCCCGAGAATTCATCGGGCGCAAAGCATTGGAAATCGTCAGACGCGGCGGCAGGTTTGAGCTCGTGGGATTGCTGCTGGAAGAGCGCGGCGTGCTGCGCAGCCATCAGAAGGTGATCGCCTCAGGAGCCCTTCTCGGCGACGGAGAGGTCACCAGCGGCACTTTTTCGCCGACCTTGAACCGTTCCATCGCGCTGGCGCGAGTCCCGAAGCATCCGAATTCCACCGTTCAAGTAGAGATTCGCGGCAAGTTGCACGCGGCGCGCGTCGTCAAGCCCCCGTTCGTACGCCACGGCAAACCAATGATCGAAATTTAGCCCGGGAGTTTTCCGCATGAGCAGCAACATACCGACCGACTTGCAATACACGAAGAGCCACGAATGGGTGCGCCGGATGAATGACGGCGCGGTTGAGGTGGGCATTACCGACCACGCGCAAAGCGCGCTCGGCGATTTGGTGTTCGTCGAGGTGCCGGATGTGGGGCGCGCATTGCGTGCCGGCGAAGCATGCGCGGTGGTCGAATCCGTGAAGGCGGCATCCGATGTTTACAGCCCGGTGGGCGGAAAGGTCACCGCCGGCAACCCGGCGCTGGCGAGCCAACCCGAGCTGCTGAACCACGACCCCTATGGCGCAGGATGGCTGTTTCGCTTGGAAATGAATGTTTCCGCCGATTCCTCCGGGCTCATGAGCGCCGGCGCCTACGAGAAATTTCTGGCCGACGAATCCAAGTAAGGACAGACGATGGCATTCATTCCTCACACGCCCGACGATATTGTCCGCATGCTGGAAGTGATCGGCGTGCGGTCGATGGAAGAACTATTCGACGAGATTCCCGCCGAGCTTAGAGCTAAATCCCTCTCACTGCCGCCGCCGATGTGTGAAATGGAGGTCGCACGTCTGTTGACGGAGCGCGCCGCGCTTGACGGCCGGCCGCTGAATTTCATCGGCGCCGGCGCCTATGAGCACCATATTCCAGCGCCGGTGTGGGCCATCGCCACGCGCGGTGAGTTTTATTCCGCGTACACGCCGTATCAGGCCGAGGCCAGTCAGGGGACGCTGCAATTGATCTATGAATACCAATCCATGGTGTGCGCTCTGACGGGGATGGAGGTATCGAATGCATCGTTGTACGACGGCGCATCGGCGCTGGCCGAAGCATGTCTCATGGCGATACGCTCCAATCGCGCATCGAACTCGCGCCGGATCCTGATGCCGCGGGCGGTGAATCCCACCTATGCGCAAGTGGCGCGCGCCATTGCGGGCAATCAGAACCTGACGTTCGAGTCGGTTGATTTCGATAGAACGGCCGGACGCACCCTGCTCGCCGCGCTGCAAGCCTATAGCGGCCAGGATTTCACCGCGCTGGTGCTGCAGCAGCCGAATTTTTTCGGATGCCTCGAAGAGGTGGACGCGCTGACCGATTGGGCCCACGACAACAAGATGCTGGTGATCGCGGTGGTCAATCCGACCTCGTTGGCGATCTTGAGCGCTCCGGGACAGTGGGGCGCGGCGGAACGGGGCGCGGCGGCCGCGGGTCAACGCGGCGCGGACATCGTCTGCGGCGAGGGGCAGCCGCTCGGCGTGCCGCTGGCGTCGGGCGGCCCGTATTTCGGCTTCATGGCGACGCGCATGCAGTACGTCCGGCAGATGCCCGGCCGCATCGTCGGGCGCACAGTGGATGTGGAAGGGCGGCCCGGATTCAGTCTGACGCTGCAAGCGCGCGAACAGCACATACGCCGCAGCAAGGCGACCTCGAATATTTGCACCAACCAGGGACTGATGGTGACGGCCGCGACCATTTACATGAGTCTTCTCGGCGCTCAGGGGCTCGAGGCGGTGGCGCGAAGCAGCATGCAGCGCACCGCGGATTTGGTCGCCGCGCTCTGCGCGGTCTCAGGAGTCAAGAAAGCATTCAGCGCCGCGCATTTTCACGAAGCGGTCTTGCTGCTCGATCGGCCGGCTGCGCCTGTCCTGGCGGCGCTCGCGCGCAGAGGATTGCTCGGCGGCCTCGATCTCTCCGAGCGCTATCCGGAATTGGGAAACGCGATGCTGGTGTGTGCGACGGAAACCAAGTTGGAAGCCGACATCGACGCCTACGCCGCCGCGTTGGCCGAAGTCATGAGCGCGTCGCGCGCGGCGGCTTGAGACAGGCTCCGCAGGAGAACCCGATGACGGAATTGCACTCGCGCGAACCCCTCATATTCGAACTGAGCAAGGCCGGCCGGCACGCCGGCACTCAATTCCCGCCGCGGCTAGCCGGCAGCGCCGAAGTACCGCCGCAGCTGCGCAGAAAGACGCCGCCGCTCATGCCGGCGGTGTCGGAACTGCAGGCGGTGCGCCACTTCACGCGTCTATCGCAAATGAACTTCTCGATCGACACGCACTTTTATCCGTTGGGTTCTTGCACCATGAAGTACAACCCGAAGGCGTGCAATACCTACGCCATGCTGCCCGAGTTTCTCGGCAGGCATCCGCTCGGGCCCGAACCCCAAGGGTTTTTGGCCTGCATGTACGAGCTGCAGGAGATGCTGCAAGAGATTACTGGTATGCAGGCCGTCAGCCTCACGCCCATGGCCGGCGCACAAGGGGAGTTCGCCGGGGTCGCCATGATTCGCGCGTACCATCGGGCGCGCAATGATACCGGGCGCACGGAAGTTATCGTCCCGCAGGCCGCGCATGGCACGAATCCCGCGACGGCGATGATGTGCGGACTGACGGTCAAGGAAATCCCCTGCGACGCGAACGGCGATGTGGACATCGATGCATTGAAGGCCGAGGTGAGCCCCGCAACCGCCGCCATCATGCTGACGAACCCATCCACATTGGGTGTGTTCGAACACCGAATCGTTGAGGTTGCGCGCGTGGTTCATGAGGCAGGAGGTTTGCTCTACTATGACGGGGCGAACCTGAACGCGATTCTCGGCAAAGTTCGTCCGGGCGATATGGGTTTCGATGTGATTCACATGAACTTGCACAAGACTTTTTCCACGCCGCACGGCGGCGGCGGACCGGGGTCCGGAGCGGTGGGAGTGAGCGCTCGCCTGAGGCCGTTTTTGCCGATTCCCATCGTCGGCAAGGACGCTGGACGTTACCGCTGGCTCACCGAGAAGGATCTGCCGCAATCCATCGGCCGGCTGTCGGGGTTCATGGGCAATGCCGGCGTCAACTTGCGGGCCTATATCTACATGCGTCTGCTCGGCCGCGAAGGCATGGTGCGGGTCGCGGAATTTGCGACGCTCAATGCGAACTATTTGATGAAGCGGCTGCAAGCCCTGGGCTTCGAGGCTGCGTATCCGCAGCGCCGCGCCAGCCACGAATTCATCATCACGCTGAAGCAGGAAAACAAGGCCTACCATGTCACGGCAATGGATGTCGCGAAGCGCTTGCTCGATTATGGCTTCCATGCCCCCACCACCTATTTCCCGTTGTTGGTCCCCGAATGCCTGCTGATCGAACCCACGGAAACCGAGGCCAAGGAAGATCTCGACCGCTTTTGTGACGCGATGAGCGCCATCCGCCGGGAAATGGAACATGATCCTGAGAAACTGTGCTCTGCCCCGCATACAATGCCGGTCCGGCGATTGGACGATGTGCGTGCGGCAAAACAGCTCGATCTGGCTTGGAAAACGGCCGAAATCACGCCTTGATAGGAACCGTCTGGCTTCTGATCTTGTCCGACCCCGGGCATTGAACTTAAATTTACCCTAGGATCGGCATGCTCCGTACTTCGCTGTTTCTCCCCGTACTTGCGCTCATCGCCAGCCAATCGTTCGCCGCTCCGCCGGTGGGCAAGCCCGCCCCGGCTCCAGGGATTCCCGCGAGCCCCGCCAATTGGGCGCAGACCCTGGAGAGAATAGCCACCGGCGTGGTCACCATTCAGATCGACAGCACGCGGGCGTTCGACACCGAATGGAATACCACCGCGCAGGCCACCGGCTTCGTCATCGATGCCAAGCGCGGCTTGATACTGACGAACCGGCACGTGGTTACGCCCGGTCCGGTGACCGCGCAAGCCATCTTTTTGAATCGCGAGGAAGTGCCGCTGTATCCGATTTATCGCGATCCCATTCACGATTTCGGCATCTATCGCTACGACCCGGCGAAACTGAAATTCATTCAGCCCGCCGAGCTGCCGCTGTATCCGCAGGGAGCGGTCATTGGCCGCGAGATTCGCGTGGTCGGCAACGACGCGGGCGAACAATTATCGATTCTTGCCGGTACCTTGGCGCGTTTGGACCGCGAAGCGCCCGAGTACGGCTACGGCAAGTACAACGATTTCAACACATTTTATTACCAGGCGGCCTCGAGCACTTCCGGCGGCTCCTCGGGCTCACCCGTCATCGATATCGATGGTCGAGTCGTGGCGCTGAATGCCGGAGGCGCCACCGGCGCCGCCTCGAGCTTCTACCTGCCGCTGACCGCGGTGGTGCGCGCGCTGAAGTATATCGATGCAGGCAAGCCGGTGCCGCGAGGCACGCTGGAAACCGTATTCAAGTACACCCCGTACGATGAGTTGCGGCGGCTTGGCCTCGATGCCGATACGGAGGCGAAGATGCGCAAGTCGTATCCGAAGCTGACCGGCATGCTGGTGGTCGACGACGTGCAGCCGGGCTCTGGTGCCGACGGGATCCTGTCGCCCGGCGATATCCTCGTGGCGATCGACGGCAAACCCATCCCTGAGTTTTTTGCGCTCGAGGATGTTCTCGATACTCACGTTGGCCAAAATATCAATGTCGAGGTGCAGCGCGGCCGCGAGACCATGCAGCACGATCTCAAAGTCGCTTCCCTGGACGCCATCACGGCGGATGAGTACATAGAATTCGGCGAGGCGGTGGTGCACACCCTGTCCTACCAACAGGCGCGCCACTTCAATCTGCCCCTCAAAGGCGTGTACGTCGCAAATCCAGGCTATGTATTCGGCAGCGCCGGCATTCCGCATGCGGCGTTGATCAGCTCGTTCAACGGCAAGAAGGTCGAGAATCTGGCGGATTTCGCCGCCGCTCTCTCAGAGCTGGCGGACGGCGCGCGGGCGCAGGTCCGCTACGTAACCCTCGAGGATCCGCGCGCGACTCAGCTCAAGGTGATTCGCATGGACAGGCGCTGGTTTCCCGCGCGCCAATGCAAACGCGACGACACGCTGGGCACCTGGCCCTGCATCAGCATCAGTCCGGGGCCCGTGCCGGTCATCCCAAAATCCGCTGCGACTCAATTCGCGAAGACCGGCGATGTGCGCATCGATCGATTGGCGCCATCCTTGGTGATGGTGAATTTCGACATGCCTTATTCCGTTTCAGGCGTGACGGAAAAGAACTACCACGGAACCGGAGTGATCCTGGATGCGCAGCGCGGTTTGGTGGCGATCGATCGCAACACCGTGCCCGTCGCCATGGGAGACGTGCGGATTACTTTCGCCGGCACTGTCGAGGTGCCGGGCAAGGTCGTTTTCATCCATCCGCTGCACAATCTTGCCGTGGTTTCCTACGATCCGAAGTCGATCGGCGACACGCCGGTGCGCGCGGCGACCCTGATGACGCGGCCTCTCAATGCCGGCGACGACGTATGGGTGGTCGGGCAGCGCGGGGATTCAAAAATCCTTTCTCAGAAAACGCAGATTTCAAGTGTCGATGTGGTTTCGTTCCCGCTGTCGCGTACTCTGCGATTTCGCGACAGCAATCTAGAAGCGGTCACCCTGATCAATCCACCGGGCGATTACGACGGTGTGCTGGCCGATGAGAAGGGCGATGTGCTCGCGCTCTGGTCTAGCTTTGCGTTCGAATCGCAGCGCGAACTCGAGCAGATCAATCGCGGCATCCCCGCCGACCTGGTTTCCGAAATGCTCGGCGTGGTTGCCGACGGCAGGCCGCTGTATTCTTTCGAGGCCGAATTCGACGTGCAGTCGTTGGCCGGCGCGCGCGAGCTGGGATTGCCCGATGAATGGGTGCGGCGTTTCGAAGCGCACAGCCCGCAGCACCGGCAAGTGCTCGGTATCGACCGGCTGGTGGCCGGTTCACCGGCTGCCTCCCAGCTCGTGCCCGGCGATCTGCTCCTGGCCATTGATGGCAAGGTGGTCAATCGCTTCCGCGAAGTCGAGCGCGCCGTGCAGAACCCCGATGTCAGCGTAACCGTCTGGCGGGACGGCGCCGAAAAAACGCTGCAAATGAAAACCGTGGCGTTGAACGGCCGCGACATCGATCGCGTGGTGATTTGGGCCGGAGCGACCCTGCAGGCCCCGCATCGTGCAATGGCGGCGCAGCGCGGGATTGCTCCGTATGGCGTATTTGTGTCGTTTTTCTTTTACGGCTCGCCGGCAACGCACTACGGGCTGTATGCCGGGCGGCGCATCACGGAAGTGGACGGCCAACCGACGGCGGATCTCGATGCCTTCATCAAAGCGGTCAGCGGCAAATCCGACCGCGCCTCGCTGCGGCTAAAAACGGTTGCCTGGAATGGCCAGACCGATGTGATCACGTTGAAGCTCGACAAGCACTATTGGCCCGCCTATGAGCTCAATCGTCAAGAGGATGGCAGTTGGGTGCGAACATCGCTCGACCCGCCGGAGGTTACGGCGGCTCGAGATACGGTTCCCAGGCATCCACTGAAATGAGGGATGCTTTGGCCGGCGCATCCTTACCCCACAGTTCGCCGGCTTCGAAGACGACGGTGTACAGCCATTGCGGGCATTCGCCCAAGCCCCTGGCATTGGTATCGGCGAATACGAAGGCGCCGTGCACTCGCTCGATGACCCCCACTTTGCCGCGCACGTAACCCGGCAGCCGCGTGTGGTGAGCGGGTTGCTGCGTGCGGGTGCGCACCTGTTGGTTGACAGCAAAGCGCGCGGCCTGCGCCGCTGGGCGCGAGTACGGGGTGCCTTGCGCAAGGGTTGCCGCGACGCGTCCTGCGAGCAGCACCTGCGGTGTACGGGTGGCCGGCTCATCCATGGCGCCGCTGCTCAGCAGCAGATTCTCCAACGCCTCGAGCCAGATCTCGTAGTAGCTTAAGTTTCGGTAGCCGATCAGGGTTTCGCGCGCAGCGCGGTTCATGTCGATATTCCACAGCCCGGTCGCGCCCATGGCGAGGCTGAGCGCCAGGGTCCGCGCCTCCCACGAGGCATGAAACAATTCTCCTTCAGGCTCGCGAACGATGGCACCGCGCTCCTCTGTGCCGCCGAGGTCGGCGTTCGAGAGGTAGGTCACTTTGGCGCCGGCACCAGACCGGTCCCGATCATGGAGTCTCGAGTCACGAGCGCCGCAAGATCTGTTTCGGTCAGGCGCTCTGTTCCGGCAGGGCGCCGCGGTATGATGAGGTAGCGCACCTCAGCCGTCGAATCCCAAATGCGGATCCGCGTCGATTCGGGCAGCTCGACGCCGAACTCACGCAGCGCACCGCGCGGGTCCTTGACAGCGCGCGCTCGATACGGTGCGCTCTTGTACCAGACCGGAGGCAGTCCGAGCACGGCCCAGGGATAGCAGCTGCACAGCGTGCACACCACCAGGTTGTGCACAGCAGCGCTGTTTTCCACGGCCACCATGTGCTCGCTCTGGCGCCCCGAGTAGCCCAGCGAGGCGATTGCCGCGGTAGCGTCGTCAAGCAGCCAAGCACGAAATGCGGGATCGCACCACGCGCGCGCCACGACGCGTGCGCCGTTGCGCGGACCAATCTTGGTCTGATAGGCATCGATGAGTTCATCGAGCGCCGCGGGATCTATGTATCCCTTTTGCGTCAGTACGTGCTCCAAGGCGCGGACTCGAAGCTCCAGTTCGCTCACCTGGCTGTCGCGGTGTTCCGACTCATGTTCCGATTCGTTGTTACGCATAAGAATTCGTCTAGTATAAGAGGCACCGGAGGGTCCGTCTCATGATTGACGCAAAATGCAAGCCGGTTGCGTGGCTGATCCTGGCACTGTTCGTGATGCCATGGCCGATCGCCGCACGCAGCGCGGCCGCCGTCAGCGAATTGCGGCTCTACGTGCTCGACTGCGGACATGCCGCCTTCATGGATATGGGCAACTTCTCCGATACCGGGGAGTATGACGGCAGGCCCGGTGAGATCGCCGTGCCCTGTTTCTTGATCCGCCATCCGAAGGGCGATTTGTTGTGGGATGCTGGACTCGGCGACCGGTTCGCGGCGACCAAGGAGGGCAGCGATGCGGCTCCAGGCGTGCACGTCACCGTTCCCAAGACGCTGGTCGCGCAATTGCAGGCGCTCGAATTGACGCCCAAGGACGTGAATTTCATCGCCTTCTCGCACCTGCATTGGGACCACACCGGCAATGCGAACGAATTCCCCGACTCGGTTTGGATCTTGAATCGAACCGAGCTCGACGCATCGCTCACGCTGCCGCCTCCCGGCGGTGTTCTTCCGGAAACGTGGAACGCCTACAAGGACGCCAAGACCGAGATGATCGACAATGATCATGACGTGTTCGGCGATGGCTCGGTCATGATATTGAGAGCGCCCGGACACACCCCGGGGCATCAAGTGCTCAAGCTCAAGCTGCAAAAGAGCGGCACCGTCATCTTGTCGGGCGACCTCTATCATTTGCGGATCAATCGCCAATTCAAGCGCGTACCGGTTTACAACACGAGCCGTGCGGACACGCTGGCCTCTATGAGCCGCATCGAAACCATTCTGAAAAACAGCGGCGGACGGCTGATCGTGCAGCACGATCCGCGGGATTTTCGAGCGCTGCCAAGACCGCCAGCCTATCTTGATTGACCGGTCATGATGATCACCGATGCCACTCGTCAAGACCTGCCTGAGATTCTAGCGATCTACAACGAGGTCATTCGCAACTCGACCGCGGTCTATACAGACGTTGAATTGACGCCGGAGCGCGGTGAAATCTGGTTCGACGCCAAGATTGCCAGCGGCTTTCCATTCATCGTCGTGCGCGACGCGTCCGGTGTCAGCGGGTTCGGAACTTTCGGCGAATTTCGTGCGCCCCTTTGCTATCGCAACAGCGTCGAACACAGCGTTCACATTCGTGCGGACCGCCGCGGCTTGGGGCTGGGCCGGGCACTGGTGATCGAGCTGATGAAGCGTGCCGCAGGGATGCGCAAACACGTCATGATCGCCGGCATCGACGCGGACAATGCGGTTTCCATCGGCCTGCACCAAAGCCTCGGTTTCAAGACTGTAGGACACTTCCGGGAAGTGGGATTCAAATTTGGCCGATGGCTCGACTTGGTTTTTATGCAGTGTATCGTTCCGGCGACACGGCCCGGGCCGGAGACAGCGCAGAAACCCTAGTTTTCTTTGCTCGCATCCCAGTCTTGATATCATGCCCGCGTGGTACGAGCTACGCAGACCGAAATTGAACAAGCCGTCGAAGCCTTGCGCGCCGGCGAATTGGTGGTGTTTCCCACCGAGACCGTTTATGGACTCGGCGCGAACGCTTCCAATCCGGCGGCTGTGCGCAAGATTTTCGAAGTCAAGGGCCGTCCGCCCGATCATCCTGTCATCGTCCACTTGGACGACCCCCGCTATCTGCATCGTTGGGTTTCACAAGTGCCGCCGGTGGCCGAGCAATTGGCCAACCATTTTTGGCCGGGACCCTTGACGTTGATTTTGCCGAAAGCCGACAACGTCAATGAGATTGTCACGGGGGGGCAGGACAGCATCGGCATTCGCATACCCTCACACCCGATGGCGCAGCAACTGCTGACCGCCTTCGGCGGGGGTATCGCAGCGCCATCGGCCAATCGATACGGACGTTTGAGTCCGACCAAGCCGGAGCACGTGCGCGACGAGCTCGGCGATGCCGTCGGGGTCATTCTGGACGGCGGCGACTCCCCGATTGGACTGGAGTCGACCATCGTCTCCTGTCTCGGCAATCAGGCCCGGCTATTGCGGCCCGGTTTCATCACGCGCTCGCAGCTCGAGCAAGTGGTCGGGGTCCTCGCCGTGGGCGGAGCCGTTCCCCGTTCTCCGGGCGACCGCGTCCTGCACTATGCACCCTCGACGCCGCTCGAGATCGTTCCGTCGGACGATTTGGAGGTGCGCGCGGGTGAGATCGTGGCGCGTGACGAGAAAGCGGCGGTACTGGCAATGCGGCCGCCGCTGCACACTCAGCGTCATATGACGTGGATAAATGCCGGCAAGAAGCCCGATACTTATGCTCACAATCTGTACAACAATCTGCGCACCTTGGATCGCATCGGCTGTGTACGGATATTCGTTCAAAGCCTGCCTCAGGATGAGAGGTGGGCCGCGATTCTCGATCGCTTGCAGCGGGCCAGCGGATTGGGCGACGACTCCCTCGAGCTCAGCGTCAGCTAACGCATGGAGCTTGAACCCACGCAGGATCCCTTTTCGGGCGAGGCCATCAATCAGTTGGTGTCGCGCTACGGATCGCCCTTGTTCGTCATCGACGCGGAGCGTGTACGCCAGCAATATCGCCGGCTGCGCGCGGCGCTGCCCGGCGTCGATCTGCACTATGCGCTGAAGCCGCTGCCGCATTCATCGGTGATCAACACGTTGAATGCGGAAGGCGCCTGCTTCGATCTGGCAACCAACGGCGAGGTCGAATTGGTGCGCCGTCTCGGCGTGCAGCCGGAGCGCTGTATACACACGCATCCTATCAAGCGCGATAGCGACATCCGCACCGCGCTGGCCTTTGGAGTGAACCGGTTCGTTGTCGACAACCCGGACGAGCTGCGCAAATTCGTCAAGTTCCGCGCCTGCGCCACGCTTCTGATCCGCGTCTCGTTCCGCAGTCCCGGCGCGCAGTGCGATCTATCGCGCAAGTTCGGCTGCGACCCGGAGGCGGTCGCGGAGCTGTTTCGATTGGCTGCCGAATTGCAGATCAAGGTTGACGGACTGTCGTTTCACGTGGGCTCGCAGGCCATAGACCCGGCGATGATCGTGCAGGCGATCACCGCATGCCGCGAACTGCTGCAAGCCGCGGAGCGCGCCGGACATTCCGCCAGCATTCTGGACATCGGCGGCGGATTCCCGGTGGACTACGTGAAGCGCAGCATGCCCATCGAGGAGTTTTGTGCACCCATCGTCAAGGCATTGAGCGGGCTGCCGGCGCGGATCCGTGTCATCGCCGAACCTGGGCGCTATATCTCTGCTCCGTCGGGCATTGTGGTGGCTTCCGTGATGGGCCGGGCGCTGCGCGATGGACGCTGGTGGTACTACCTCGATGACGGTCTATACGGCAGCTACAGCGGCCAGATGTACGACCACGCGGCGTACCCGCTGCATGCTCTCATCACCGGCGCTGCGACCTATCCGTCGGTGCTGGCCGGCCCAACCTGCGATAGCATCGATGTCATCAGAGAAAACCTCGACTTGCCGAAACTCGACGTGGGGGACCTCATCGTCGGCCGGGTAATGGGCGCCTACACCTGGGCGTCGGCCTCGGAATTCAATTTCTTCCCCCGCGCCACCGTGCTGACGCTCGATCGGGGCCGGATTCTGTCCGACGGAGGCCGTGGGTGAGCGTAGACCGGCGCGGAGTGCTGAAGGCAGGAGGTCTGCTGACAGCGGTATTTGCCGGCATGCCGCTGATCGCGCTATGGCCGCGTCCGGCGCGCGCCCTGTCCGAGGCCGCCGGCAAGCGCATCGCGCTCGAGAATTTACACACCGGCGAGCGGCTCGACATCGAATACTATCGCGATGGCGAGTACCGGCACGACGCTCTCGCGGCGATTGAAGTTCTGTTGCGGGATTTCCGCAACGGCGCACAGCATCCCATTGATCCGAAACTCATGGATTACCTGGTCGACGTCGCGGGCAGTCTCGATGTGCAGCCCAAGTTCAGCGTGATATCCGGCTATCGATCGCCGCAGACCAACGAACGATTGCACGAATTGAGCAACGGTGTGTCGCAGCACAGCTTGCACATGCAGGGACGGGCCATCGACGTGCGCATCGCGGGCGTCGATTGCGCAGATCTTGCCGCGCGCGCCGAGGGATTGAAGCGGGGTGGCGTCGGCTATTACCGCGCATCGAATTTCGTGCACCTGGACACTGGACCCTTCAGGACTTGGCGCGGCTAGCCATGATGCGAAGAGTCGTGCCGATAATCTGCGCGGCCGTTTTTTCCGCCGCGTGCTCGCAGCAATCCACGGGCGGAGGTTCTGCAGCGCCGCAAGAGCAGCGTGGCGAGCAGCTTTACGCACAGAACTGTGCACCCTGCCACCGGCAAGACGGTACCGGCGTACCCAACGTCTATCCGAGTTTGATCGGATCGGCGGCGGTGCTTGGGCCACCGGTCGAACTGGCGCAATGGGTCTTGAGTCAAAAACGGCCAGCGTCGATTCCGGCGGGCCGATATCCCACGCAAATGCTGCTCTTCGGCTGGATGAAGGATGCGGATGCCGCCGCACTCCTGACCTACATTCGTTCGAACTTCGGCAACTCAGCGCCGCCAGTCGATGCGGCAACGATTGCCAAAGCCCGGTAGATATGGCTTTGAGCGCCATACACACGATGGTCGAGCGCTGCCGCGGCGCGCAATACCCCCGCCTCATCGGCAAGATGCTCTCCGGATGGGCGATCATGGGCGAGCGTCAAGTGCTGCCCGGATACTGTCTGTTGCTGCCGGACCCGGTTGTGCCGCACCTTAACGCGCTGCCGCCCACGTTGCGTGCTCAATTCATGGCCGACATGGCGCGCATCGGAGATGCATTGCTGGCCGTGACGGGGGGGCTGCGCATCAATTACGCGATCTTTGGCAATGTCGAGCCGGCTCTGCACGCACACGTGTTTCCGCGCAGCAGCGCCGAGCCTGAAAGCCAGCGTGTCGCGCAGCCGTGGGCACTCGATTGGAATGCGGCGCCGGAATATTCCGAGGCGCTGCACGGTGATATCAAGCAGCGCATCGGCTTGGAGCTTCGCAAGCAACGCGCTATCGAGTGATCCGTGCGGTCAATCGGCGCGAAACCTCTTCGAGGCGCGTCATCGGCGCCGAGCAGGTCATTCCCGCGCAAAGATAGGCAACGACCTCGGCCTCCTGCGGGCGCTTGTCTGCGAGCGCCGGGGGTAGATCTGCGGCATCGCTGGGAATGGCGAAGATCATGAGTGTGGGCGCGTACAGCGCGCCAAGCTGCGCCGCCCAACTTGACGCTGCGGCAGAGTCGCCGCGAATGATCAGGATCTGCGTCGACGCCAGGAGATCCTCCAACGCGTTCATCAGGCTCATGTGAGCCTGAGGGTATTCTCGAAGCGCGCTCCATGCGGATTTCAAGGTGCGTTCGGCGGCGTCCAGGTAGGGGATCTCACCGAGCAATAACCCGAGCCGGCAGAACGCGGCGGCGGCCGTGCCATTGCCCGAGGGCACCGACTCGTCGGGGTAGGCCTTGCTGCGATGGATGAGCCGTTCATGTTCGCTGGCCGTGAAGAAAAAGCCGCCTGCCTCAGGGTCCTCGAATTGCGACCGCAGCACCTCGAGCAGCTGCTGCGCGAATGCCAGGTCGCTGCTGCGCCAGCGCGTCTGCAGCAATTCCACCAGGGCGTCGGCGAGAAACGCGTAGTCATCGAGATAGGCGGGCAGGTGTGCCCGGCCATCCTTGTAAGTGGCGAGCAACCGGCCGTCGCGCCACAGTTTGTGACGCAGGAAGTCGACGGCGGCAAACGCTGCTTCGGCGAGGTCTGGGCGCTTCAGTACCCGTGCCGCAATCGCCAGTCCCTTGATCATGAGTGCATTCCAGGACGTGAGAATTTTCTCATCCCGTGCCGGCCACACCCGCAAAACGCGGACTGCGAGCAATTTGCGGCGCGATGAATCGATCAGAGCTTCGACGGTTATCGAGGTCTCGCCGAGCGCAGCGGCAATTGCCTCGATGGATTCATAGCTGTGCAGATGCCATTTGCCCTCGAAATTGGGTTCGCGGTTGAGGCCGAAGCGGCGTGAAAACGCCGCGAACTCCCCGGGCGTCAGCAGGGTTTGAATCTCCGCCGGGGTCCAAACGTAAAATTGTCCTTCATGGCCGGAGGAATCGGCATCTAGGCTGGAATAAAAAGCGCCCTCCGGCGAGCGCATGTCGCGCAGTGCCCAATCGGCCGTTTCAGCGGCGATCCGCGCAAACAGCGGCTCGCCGGTAGCCAGGCTGGCGCGCGAATATTCGCAAAGCAGTTGCGCATTGTCGTAGAGCATCTTTTCAAAGTGCGGAATCATCCACGACCCGTCGACGGAATAGCGGGAGAATCCGCCGCCGAGCTGATCGTAAAGTCCGCCTTCCGCCATGCGAGTCAGGGTGAGGCTCGCCATGTACAGCGACTTCAAGTCGGGGGCGTCGTTGGACGTTGCGTACCAATGCCGCATACAGCGCTCGATGCTGGTCGGATGCGGGAATTTCGGCGCGCCCGTGAAGCCGCCGAACTGCGCATCGAATGCTTTCTCCAGAACCGAGCGCGCCAGCGACAGCGGCGATTTGTCCAGAATGAGGCCGTCGGCCGCCGCTTGCGGCGCGAGCGATGAGAGCGCTGCCTTGAGCCGCTCATTCTGCGCCGCGATCTCGCTGCCGTGATCGCGATAGTATTCGGCCACGCGCGTTAGAATGTCGGCGAATGCCGGCATTCCGTAGCGCGGTTCCTTGGGGAAGTAGGTGCCGCCGAAGAAAGGCTGCTGCTCATGGGGCGAGAGAAACATGGTGAGCGGCCAGCCGCCGGCGCCATGCGTAATCATCTGCTGCGCGATTTGATAGATCTTGTCCAAATCGGGACGCTCTTCGCGATCGACCTTGATGTTGACGAACAGCTCGTTCATCAATGCCGCCGTGCCCGCGTCTTCGAACGATTCGTGCGCCATGACATGACACCAGTGGCAGGCCGAATAGCCGATGGACAGGAGTATGGGTTTGTCTTCGCGTTTTGCCCTTGTCAGGGCAGCCTCGCCCCATGGATACCAATCCACAGGATTGTCCGCGTGCTGCAGCAGATAGGGACTGGTCTCGCCGGCGAGGCGATTGCGCTGCATGTTCCTAGCCCTGGTCGGTTAGAATGGCGCTTACTATAGCTCTAAGTACTTTCCATGTCGGATCCAAGCAATGCGGCGCAACTCCCGGTCCTGCGCCTCAGGCGCAACGAAGATCGCCGTCTGCAGGCCGGACACTTGTGGATCTTCAGCAACGAGGTGGATACGGACCAGACTCCGCTCGTCAAGTTCAAGCCAGGCGAATTGGTGCGAGTGCTGGCGCATAACGACCGCGCCTTAGGTTTGGCCTATGTCAATCCGCAATCGCTCATCTGCGCCCGCTTGCTGGGAACTTGGAAGAATCCGGACGTTGCCTGGCTCGCCGCGCGTATGCGCACAGCCCTTGCCTTGCGCGAGCGGCTGTATTCGAAGCCCTATTATCGGCTGATCTACGGCGAGTCCGACGGGTTGCCAGGACTGGTCATCGATCGCTTTGGTTCCCGCTGTGTCGCGCAGATCGGCACCGCCGGCATGGAGCAGTTAAAGCCGCAGATCCAAGAAGCCTTGAACCAAGTCGTGCGGTGCGAGGCGCTGCTGTTCAAGAATGACAGTTCCATTCGAGAAATGGAGGGACTGCCCCAGTATGTCGAAGCCGCAAAGGGCACATTCGACGGGCTGGGCGAGGTGGTCGAAGGCGATCTTCATTTCAAGGCACCCTTGGCCGAGGGCCAAAAAACCGGCTGGTTTTTCGATCAAGCCGCCAACCGGCGTGCGCTATCCAAGTACGTGCGCAAGGGATCGCGCGTATTGGATGTATTCAGCTACGTCGGGGCTTGGGGCGTGCGCGCGGCGCATCACGGCGCCGGCGAAGTGGTATGCATCGACAGTTCCGCTGCGGCGCTCGAGGTGGCTGCGGCCAACGCCGAGCGCAACGGCGTCAGGATTCGCCCGCACAAGGGCGATGCCTTCGAATCGCTCGAGGAACTTGGCAAGCAAGGATCCCGATTCGATGTGGTGATCATCGACCCGCCGGCATTCGCCAAACGCAAAAAGGATCTGCCAAAAGCGCTGGCCGCCTATAAACGTTTGAATCAGCTGGCCATTCAGGTCATCGCGACGGATGGCTTTTTGGTCTCTTGCTCCTGCTCGTATCACGTCAGCGCGGAGGATTTGCAGGAGACAATCGCAAAGGCTGCGCGCGCGGCGGACAAGCACCTGCAAATCGTTGAAATGGGCGGTCAAGCGCCGGATCATCCCGTGCACCCAGCGATCCCGGAAACCCGATATCTCAAGGCCTATTTCTGTCGGGTCCATGACAGTTTAAAGTAACGCGCATGCTGACCTACCCGCACATCAATCCCGTCGCCGTTTCCATCGGACCCGTATTTGGCATCGGGCCGCTTCGCGTTCACTGGTACGGGATCATGTACCTGATTGGATTCGTGGCCGCTTGGTGGCTGGCAAGATATCGCGCCCGGCGGCCCGGCTCGACCTGGAGCGGGCTCGACATCGACGATCTCATTTTCTACTGCGCCATTGGCGTCATCGTCGGTGGGCGCCTGGGGTGGTGCCTTTTCTACGGCCACGATGTCATCGCGGAAAATTGGCTGAATATCTTTCGCCTATGGGATGGAGGCATGTCCTTTCACGGCGGCATGACCGGAGTTCTCATCGCGTGCATTGTATTTGGCCGCGTCAAGGGCAAGGCCGCCGGCGACGTGCTGGATTTCGTGGCGCCGCTGCCCGGCATCGGGCTGCTGTTCGGCCGGTTCGGCAATTTCATCAACGGCGAACTTTGGGGCAAGCCGACAGATCTGCCGTGGGGATTTGGCGTGCCGGATGCGCAAGGCGTCTTGATCGCGCGGCACCCCTCGCAGCTCTATGAAGCCAGCCTCGAAGGGTTGTTGTTGTTCGTCATACTGTGGTGGTTTACCAGCAGCCCGCGTCCGCGATGGGCGCCGACCGGCTTGTTTCTTGTGATCTACGGCTGCGGACGATTTTTGGTGGAATGGGTGCGCCTGCCCGACGCGAACATCGGCTACCTGGCGGGCAATTGGTTGACCATGGGAATGCTGCTGACGACACCGATGATCATCGCCGGGGCCGCGATGCTGATATATGCCTACCGGCGCAATACGGCGACCGGCAACCTGAGCGCGGTGAAAGCCCAGGCAGGCTCCTAGATGCTGCAGTATCTCGATTTCCTGCGCCGCATCCGCGACCATGGCGCAGCCAAGGACGATCGGACCGGCACCGGTACCTTGAGCGTCTTCGGCTATCAGATGCGGTTCGATCTGAATCTTGGCTTCCCGCTGGTCACGACCAAAAGGCTGCACCTGCGCTCCATCATCTATGAGCTGCTGTGGTTTTTGCGCGGCGACACCAACATCAGGTATCTGCACGAACACGACGTCAGCATTTGGGACGAGTGGGCTGACGAGAATGGGGAATTGGGACCTGTCTACGGCAAGCAATGGCGCAGCTGGCCGACAGCCGATGGGCGCCACATCGACCAGCTGGCGCAGGTGGTCGAGCAGCTGAAGAGCAATCCGAATTCGCGGCGCATCTTGGTCAGTGCATGGAATGTCGGCGAATTGGATCGAATGGCACTCTTGCCGTGCCATGCTTTGTTCCAGTTCTACGTGGCCGGCGGACATTTATCCTGTCAGCTATACCAGCGCAGTGCGGACGCGTTGCTGGGCGTGCCCTTCAACATCGCATCCTATGCGTTGCTGACTCACATGCTGGCGCAGCAATGCGATCTCAAGGTGGGCGACTTCGTGTGGACCGGCGGCGACTGCCACTTGTATTCGAATCACCTGGCGCAGGCGGATTTGCAGATGTCGCGCACTCCCTACCCATTGCCGACGCTCAAATTGCGGCGTAAGCCGCAAAGCTTGTTCGATTATGCCTTCGAAGATTTTGAAGTCCTCGATTACCGGTCCCACGCGGCAATCAAAGCACCCATCGCGGTATGAAGCAGTCGGCGCGGCGGCCTCGCACTCCTTTGTTTGAGGTTCGTCACTCGCGCGTTCACGGCTTTGGAGTGTTTGCACTGCGTCGAATCCGCAAGGGTACGACCATCATTGAGTATCTCGGCGAGCGTGTGAGCCACGCGCGCGCCGATGCGCGCTACGAGAACAAGGATCCCAAGGACAACCACACGTTTTTGTTTACCGTCGATGCGAAGACGGTGATCGACGCCGGCGTCGATGGCAACGAAGCGCGCTATGTGAATCATGGCTGCGACCCGAATTGCCAAAGCACCGCCTGGAAGAAGCGGATTTTCATTGAAGCCATACGCACCATTCGTCCGGGCGAGGAACTCGTCTATGACTATCAAATCCAGCGCGATGATGACGATCCGGCCGACGTCGATGCCATATTCGCATGCCGCTGCGGAGCGCCGACCTGCCGCGGCAGCATGCTGGAAGTGCGCAAAACGAAGCCCGTGGCGCGAAAGCGCAAGCCCGCGGCGCGGCGTACCCGGCAAACGAAACGATGAGCCGCTGCAGCGATGTTCGGCGCGGCTGATATCTCGGTTCGCGATCAGTTCCTCGTCGACTCGCAAGTGCGCTCGCTGCTCGCATGCGCGCGCGCCCGCATGCTCAAGGGCGATTTTTCCGCGGCGCGAATCGGCGGGGAATCGGTGCGGCGCCGCACAAGCATTCGCGGCGATTTCACCTGCTGGCTGCGCGAGCCGCTGTTTCCCCCGGAGCGCGAATTGCTGCTCGAACTCGAGCGCCTGCGGCTGGAATTGAACCGCGAAGCGTTCCTCGGCTTGTTCGAGCTCGAACTGCACTATGCGTGGTATCCGCCCGGCGCAGGCTACGAGCGTCATGTCGATCAGCCGCAAGGGACCACGCAGCGCAGAGTATCGCTGGCGCTGTATTTGAACGTCGACTGGGAGCCCGAAGCGGGCGGCATGCTTCGAATATTCGATGCGGACGGCGGGTGCCGCGATATCGAGCCCATCGCGGGCCGGCTGGTTTGCTTTCTCACGCCGGGCCGCGAGCACAGCGTGCTGCCGGCGCAGCGCGAGCGCTTCAGCGTGAGCGGCTGGTTTCGCGCCCGCGATTAGTTCGGCGGTATTGGCGGACCTGTGTCACATCGTTGGCATGCTGGCGCGCTACTATCGTGCGCGCTCGTCGCGATACGCCCGAGAACATGGCAGTCAAAACCGTTATGTCAGATTATCCCCGGCAAATCAGGTGTTTTGGCGGCTGGCACGAATGTTGCTCAGGTTTGATGGTGTATCATAGGTTGTGTCCATGCGTTTGCCGTCGCTCAAATTCCTAAAGACTTTTCAAGTTGCGGCTCGGCTGCAAAGCTTCAAAGCCGCCGCTGAGGAGCTGTTCGTCACCCCCTCAGCGGTGAGCCATCAAATCAAGGCGCTCGAAGCGCAGCTGGGTGTCAGCTTGTTTCAGCGCGGCGTGCGCACGCTCACCTTGACCGATGCGGGCGCGAACTATCTGGATCACATCAACGATATCTTCTCGAAACTCGAGTCCGTCACCGAGCAGCTCCAGGAGCGCTACGGCCGCACCATCATCCGCTTGAACGTGCCGCCATTCTTCGCCAATGAACTCCTGTTGCCGCGGCTGGCCTCCTTCTCTCAGGCACGGGAAGAAACCGATATTCGAATCGAAACCACCTTTTCCGCGCCCAAGACCCATCCTCCGGAAGCGGATCTGTCCATCGTCGTGGGCGCAGGCCCCTGGGACGGGTTGACCGTGCACGAGTTGTTTGCGCAAAGCTTCATTGCCGCCTGCTCGCCGACATTTTTGCTGGAGAATCCGATCGATTCCTATAGCGACTTGAACGGCAAGACGCTGCTGCTGCATGAAGAGCGCCGCGAGGCATGGGAACGCTGGACCCTCGGTTTGGGCATAGAGCCGATCAAGCCCAATCGACTGGTTCGCCTCGACACCATGTCCGCGGTGGTGCGCGCCGCCGAGCAAGGCGTGGGCGTGGCGCTGGTGCCGTCGCGCTTGAGCGCCGACCGCTTCAATGCGGGTGGACTCGTGAAGCTGTTCGATGCGGAATTGACCACCAACGAGAGCTACGTGCTGCTGCATAGACCCGAGGATCGCGCACGCGAGGATCTTCAGGAGCTCACGCAGTGGATATTGAGCGAGTGCCGGGTCGCGTGAATGTCTGGATTCGCATACACATGAGACAAATTCGCCAAAGGGGAAATATTTCTCGTTTGTCGCCGCGCTGAACGATGCCTATTGTAGTGGCGGGGTGTTGGTATTTTTTATCAAGGAATACCACCATGAGCTTTCGCAAATTTCTTCCCGCGCTCGCCGCCATCGCTGCAATCTGCCCCAGCCTATCCGATGCGGGTCCTGAAAATGCCGCGCTGAATGTTTGCGCCAAGGCATTCGCCGCCAGCATCGCGTCGCCAGGATCTCCGGCACCCAGTTACAGGCTGAACTACCGCGGCGGTGCAGATCAAAGTGCATTGGCCAGCTACTACAATCGCGTTTACACTTTCGACTTGCACGCCAACGACGCCAAGACTGGATTGCCGCTGGCGCATGCGACCTGTGCCGTCGATACGGGCGGTACGATTGTGTCGTTGATTTCGGCGCCGCTGGAAGCGTCGAACCCGGCGCTGGCCGCTCGATTCTAGCAGCGAGATCGCAAGACGCACCCCGCTGGCGGGTTCGCCGCGCCCGGCGTATAAGTTCGCTTTCAATTTTGAGAGTGAATGCCATGGTCGCTGCAGTGGAACTGGTGGTTGCGGCGTCTGAAAATGACGTCATCGGCCGCAGCAATCGGTTGCCGTGGCATTTGCCGTCGGATTTGCGGCATTTCAAATCGCTCACCTTGGGGCGACCCATCCTCATGGGCCGCAAAACCTATGAGTCGATCGGCAAAGCCCTCCCTGGACGAACCAATCTGGTGCTGAGCCGGTCCGAGGATTTTGCAGCCGCCGATTGCGAGGTCGTCGCCTCGCTTCAGGATGCGCAGGCCGCAGCCGAACGTGAATCCCCCGGACCTCTATCGCCTTTGATGGTGATCGGCGGCGCAGAGATCTATCGACTGTGCCTGCCGTTCGCGCGGCGCATCCATCTCACCTTGGTGCACGCGCACTTTCAAGGCGATACGTTTTTTGCCGACTGGCGCGGCTCGGATTGGGCCGAGTCGAGCCGGGAGCGCCACGAAGCCGATGCGAAGAATTCTTTCGCCTGCAGCTTCATCACCCTCGATCGTGCACCGGCTCCTGGCTGACGGGCCGGAGTCTGGCGTTGATTTCCCGCTCCGCGAGTTCGAAGTCCACATCGGAAAGTGCGCTGATCGCGCCGGCGGTGAGATCGGCTAAGATCCGGGATTGAGCAGCGCCGCGCTCGAGCGCGGTTCGATAGGGAATCTCATGATGAAACATCACCATGGCGTAGCGTGGGATGAATCTGCGCGGGAACCGCCGCTCGAGTTCCAACGATAACGCCTGCTGCAGCTGGAATTTCGGGTCGGCAACGCTTTCGCGCATTTCCAGATAATTCTCCAGCGCCATGGCGGCGATCGCGTCGGTGTTGGGCTTGCGAGCCGCGCCGAAGTCCGCAAAAACCGCTTCCCAGGAGACCCCTGCCGCGGATGAATGGCGCTCGACACAGGCATCGAATTCGATGCAATCTTCGAAGCAGCAATTCATCCCCTGGCCGTGAAACGGCACCATGGCGTGCGCGGCGTCCCCAATGAGCGCCGCCGCTGCGCCAGCGTGCCATGGCGCGGCATACACGGTTCCCAAGAAGCCGACGGGATGCGACTTGAATTCCGCCACGCAATTCGGCATCAGTTCGCGGGCGTCGGGAAAATTTCGCCATAAAAAATCGTCGATGGCGCGATCCGTGTTCAGCGACTCGAAGCTGAGAAGGCCGCGTTTCGCGAGGAAAAGAGTCGCCGTGAAACTGCCGTCGTCGTTTGGCAGCGCGATCAGCATATAGCTGCCTCGCGGCCAAATATGCAGCGCATCGGAGCGCATCAGATACGCGCCTCCCGCCGACGCCGGCAGCGACAATTCCTTGTAGCCGTGCTCCAGATCCTGCTCGTGCGCGTCGATGAGATTCACGGCGCTCATCGCCCGGCGCATCGCAGATCCGGCGCCGTCCGCGGTAATCAGCGGCTGCATGGGCACTTCGAGCAGCCGATTTTCCTTGAGATCGCGAATCCGCGCCGCGCCGGCCGCGAAATCGGCGCCTTCGAAACGATGCTCGAAATGGACCTCGATTCCGCGCCGGCGCGCGGCCGCCTCGAGCAACCCCTGGTTCAGCCGATGCCGGGAAACGGAATAGATAACTTCATTGGGACGCTGACCGTAGGGCTGGAACACGGTGTGGCCACCGTGATGATGGACTAGCCGGCCACGCATCGGCTTGAGCGCCGCGCCCAGCGTCTCGAATACGCCGGCGGCCTTCAAGGCGTGAATTCCCCGATCCGCGAGCGCCAAGTTGATGGTTCGGCCGCCTTCCGCGGCAGCGGTTCGCAGGTCAGGACGACTCTCGTAGAGTTGCAGGGGTCCAAGCCCGCGGCGCTGCAACAGGATGGCCAGCAGGGCGCCCGTCGGTCCGGCGCCGACGATGCCTATGGGGCGCGAATCACGCACGCAACGCCTGCGATAATGCCTGCGCCGCGGCGTATACGTCGCTGAACGAATTGTAGAGCGGCGCGGGGGCGAGGCGCACGACGTCGGGCTCGCGCCAATCACCGATCAACCCTGCATCGCTGAAAAGCTGTTGGCAACGCTTCGCTTGGGTAAGCGGGCGCGCAATGCGCAAGCTCAGTTGGCAGCCTCGCTGTTCGGGCGCGCTCGGAGTGATCACTTCCACCTGCTGAGGCAGCATCTCTTCGATTAGCTGCAGAAAAAATCCGGTGAGGGCAATCGATTTTTTTCGCAAGGCGTCGATGCCGGCGCGCTGAAAGATCTCCAATGATGCGAGCAGCGGGGCGGTGGACAGAATGGGAGGGTTGCTGATCTGCCAACCCTGCGCCCCCCGGACGGGATCGAAGTCCCGTTGAAAGCGAAATCTCTCAGCCTTGTTGTTCCCCCACCAGCCGGCGAAGCGCGGCAGCGTAAACTCCAAGGCGTGCCGTTCGTGCACGAAACAGCCGCCGACGGCGCCGGGCCCGGCATTGAGATATTTGTAGCTGCACCACACGGCGAAGTCGGCATTCCAGTCGTGCAAACGCAAGGGCGTATTGCCGATGGCATGGGCGAGATCGAGGCCGACAGCCGCTCCCACGCGGCGTGCCGCGGCGATCAACGGCGCAAGGTCGAGAGCCTGTCCGGTCAGATACTGAACGCCGGGCAACAGCACTAGCGCCAGGCGTGGCCCCTCGCGTTCGATCCGCTCGATCACATCTTCGGTTCTCAAGGTCCGCTCGCCGGCGCGCGGTTCCATCTCGATCAGATGCTCGGCCGCCTTGAGGCCATGAAAGGAAAGCTGCGAAACGACGGCGTAGCGGTCGGAGGGAAAGGCCGACGCCTCCATCAGCACGCGGTTGCGATTCGCATCGGGTCTGAAGAAGCTGACCATCATCAAATGCAGATTCACCGTCAAGGAGTTCATGGCGACGACTTCACCCGGATCTGTGCCGAGCAGCGCCGCCAGCGGGGAAGAGGCCTGTTCGTGATAAGCAATCCACGGGCGCGCGGCAACGTGGTGTCCCAGCACGCCCAGGCGCTGCCAGTCCGACAGTTCCTGCTCGACGTAGCGGGCTGCGGACTTCGGCTGCAGCCCCAATGAATGTCCGCAAAAATACAGCAGCTTGCGCCCCGCGGCGTCGTAAGGAAGGTGGAACTCCGCCGCATAGCGCGCAAGCGGATCGGCCGCATCATGGGCGATTGCGAGCGCGGCATGATGCGCAGGCTCGGTCAGGCCGGGGCCTGCATGACTGTGCCGCAGACCTTGCACGTGCGATGCTCAATGCTCGAGTAAAACCGCGCAAAGATCTGCGGCAACTGGGTCTCGATGTTGCGCACCGCAACTCGCTCGAGATACAGGCGGTTGCCGCAGTTTTCGCAATACCAAGAGAACCCGTCGAGTTCATCGGCGGCGCGGCGGCGCTCCACCACGATCCCGACGCTGCCGGCGGGGCGCTGCGGCGAGTGTGCTACCTCAGCGGGGAGCAGATACACCTCGCCCTCGCGTATGGGTACATCCATCCGTTGGCCGTCCTGCACCGTCCGCAGGACCATATCGCCTTCCAGCTGGTAGAAAAACTCTTCGCTCGGGTCGTGATGGAAATCCTTGCGTGAATTGGGGCCGCCGACGGCCATGATGATGAAGGCTGCATCCTGAAACAGCAGCTTGTTGCCGACCGGGGGCACGAGCTGAGCGCGATTTTGACCGATCCATCGCAGCAGATTGAAAGGCGGAGCTGCCGGCATGCGGGCCATTATAGCCGGGCCGTGAAACTTCGCGGGCGCCGGGGCGGTCGAATGCCCGGCGGGGGGGTCCATGCGGAAGTTTTTGCTGCTGACGGGGGCGGGATTGATGTTCGCGTTACCGCTGTGCGCCGGCGACCTCGAGGGCGGCAATCCGCTGCCGGCGGTATGGAAGGAGCAGCGCCTGAACTTCGTTTACATGGGCGTCACCTCGCGCTACTCCTGCGCTGGTCTGCGCGGCAAGATGCGCTCGCTGATCTTGGAGCTGGGAGCGGGACGCGACCTCAAGATATCGGCGTTGGGCTGCAATGTACAGCCGAGCGCCGGTGCGGCGAGAATTGCTCCGACCCTGACGATGGTCTTTTCGGCGCCGGCACTGCCCGATAGCGCCGCCAAACCGCTGCACGCGGGCGACCTGGCGGCGATAAGCGCCCGTTACCAGCCGTTCGCCGTCGCTCCCGATGCTTTCCGAACCTTCGACATCGGCGATTGCGAGCTGGTGGAGGAGTTTGTGCAGCAGATCCTGCCGAAATTTGCGACTCGCGATGTGAACAAGAGCATCACGTGCGTGCCGAACCAACTGAGCGGATTGCCCTTTGTGGTTCGCGGAGAGGTCTTGAAGGTGATGGCGAACCCTTAGAGGTATCCGCCACGGCTCCGGCTATTTGCCGGCCACCTGAAGATCTGCCCCAGTTTTGTGCGTTCGAGCTGCAACTGGGCGTATTCCGCGTCCATCCTGCGGCGTTCAGGGTTGCCTGTCTTGAGGCATAAGTCAAAAATTCGGTCCCATTCCTCATTGCCATTTCCACAACGAAAAAGGGCGGCTCTGGGCGCTACAATCGCTCCACGTCCGCTGCGCTGGAATTTGAGGGAGATCGAGGATGACGCTGCGAATCGCGATAACACGACTTATGGTCTTTATGGCTGTGCTGATCAGCTTATGGCCTGGACCAGGCGAGGCACAATCGCAATCCAAGGAGCCGATTACGGACACTGAAATCGCTGCTGCGGTACAAGGGGCCTCATCCGGCGCAATCGCGCTGCGCCATCAGGTGCATCAACATCCGGAGCTTTCGAATCGGGAATTTGAAACCGCCAAGCTCGTGGCCGCGCGGCTGCGCGCTCTGGGTCTTGATGTCCGCACCGAAATTGCACATACCGGCGTTGTCGGAATTCTCAAAGGCGGACAGCCGGGCCCGATCGTGGCAGTTCGCTCCGAACTCGATGCGCTGCCGGTCACCGAAGACAGCAATCTGCCGTTCAAATCAACAGTTCGTTCCACCTACAATGAGCAGGATGTGGGCGTCGCCCACGCATGCGGTCATGACATTCACATTGCCGCCATTCTCGGGGTGGCCACCGTTCTTGCCGGCATGCGTAAGGAACTTCCGGGGACGGTGATCTTCATTTTCCAACCGGCCGAGGAAGGGCCGCCGAAGGGGGAAGAGGGAGGCGCTGCATTGATGTTGAAGGAGGGGTTGTTCGGCGACCTGAAACCGGAGGCCGTATTTGGCCTGCACTCGGTCGGCAACATCGATGTCGGCAAGATTAGTTACTCCCTCGGTGCCACCACGGCTGCGGACGATAACTTCCGCATCGTGTTTCACGGCAAGCAGGCACACGCCGCATTTCCGCAGTATTCCATCGACCCCGTCATCATGGCGGCGGAGGCCGTTATGCAACTGCAGACCATTCGCACGCGAAACCTCTCGCCCTACGATCCGGGGGTGCTCAGCGTAACCATGGTGCACTCCGGCGTACGCAACAACATCATTCCGGACACGGCGACGCTGGGTGGAACCATCCGCGTCTTCAGTGACGCCGCCGTCGAGCAGACGGAGCGGCGCATGCGGGAAATCGTCGATGGCATTGCGCGGGGAGCGGGAGGATCTGCCGAGGTCGAGTTCTACGACAAAGTTCCGGTGACTGTCAGCGATCCGACGCTCGTGAAGCGCATGCTGCCGGCGTTGGAACGAGTTGTCGGCAGCGCAAACGTTAAAGAGTCGCCTCCCGTCATGGCGGCCGATGACTTCGCTCTTTTCGCGCAGCGTGCACCCGCGTTCTTCTTCTTTATCGGTACGCAAAAGCCTGGCACCATATCCGGCATCAACCATGCAACCAATTTCGTGGCCGACGATTCATCAATTCCCCTCGGGATTCGCGCGATGACCGAGGTCTTGCTGGAATATTTGCGCAGCACGCCTGCGCGTTCGTGAACCGAGCAACTCGACTAGATATCGGCGGTCAGAACTTCACATCACCCCGAACATAAAAGGTGCGGCCGGTCGGGTCATAGTAGCGACCGTCATATCCGGACTGGTTGCCGCCGCCGCCTGTCTGCAACGATAGTGGCGGAGCTTTGTCGGTGAGGTTTCTGATCCCAACCGTCAAGCGGATACTCTTCTGGATGTTGTAGGCGGTCTGCCAGTCAAAGGTTGCGAAGCTCGGTACCTTCAGGCCGCCGAACGCGACCGGCGCACCCAACGAGCCATCGGGATTGGCCAAGAACACAATCGCGGAGCCAGCCGAGTAACCTTCGTCCCGGTATCCGGACTTGTAATGTGTCATCAGCGTGTTCACCCACTCGCCGGTCTGCAGGCTCAGCTCGAGATTCGAAATGATCCGAAACACGACCTGTTGATCGGGACCGTAGACTCCCAAGTCGGTGTTTTCGGGTAATCCCGGTCCGTAGGTATATTCCTGCTGGAGCATGTAAGTGCCGGTCCAGTTTGCATTGAATCGACCGAATCCCAGATCAACACGGTAATTGGCATTCAAGTCGATGCCCGAATATTGCGCCTCTCCGCCATTGAAGGGCACCTGCTCCAGCGCGATTGTTGTGATTCCCGTAGGATCAGTGTACGGATTGACAAACAAACTCTTGTAAGCGTTGGGATTGTTAAAGGCGACCTGCTCGGCAATGCCCGCAGATTCGACCTGATTTTTGATTCTTACGTTCCAATAATCCAGCGCAAGTGAAAGTTGCGATACAGGATCCACGCGCACCCCGAAGCCGAACTGCCTGGAGGTTTCAGGCTTCAACCCGGCGGATCCGGATAGTCCGTTGGGTCCTGCCAGGAGATCGTACTGGGCGGCGCCAGGTTGACAGCCGGCCGATCCAGGGAATGGACAAGCGTAACTCCCGGACGTCACACCCGAATAGCCGAGCGCCCCGGCGATGTCGGTCAGGCTTGGCGCCCTGAAGCCTGTTCCGTAAGAGCCTCGAAATGAAACCATGTCGATTGGCGTGTAGCGGAAGGACAGTTTGAACGTCGTGTCGCTGAACGTATTGCCCAGATTTGCGGGCGCAAGCTCGTCCTGCAAGCCGGTGGCCGGATTTGCCGTGGTCGAAAATACGGTATCGCTGTGCACTTTTGCATAGTCATCGAAACGCACTGAGGCGGTGGCATTCAGCTGCCTGAGGATTGGAAACAACCACTCGCCAAATAGGCCCCAATTATCCCGGTCCGCTTCAAACGGCACATACCCATAGCCGCCTCCGATCGGATAGTCTGGATTCGCCGGTTGCGACGAGAATCCGCTCTGCGAAAGTGCGAGGGAACTGTAGTCGATTGAATACTTGTAGCGGTCGTACTCCGCACCCAGGGACAATATCGATGGACCCCCTTCCAGATCGAATATCCTGTGTTGCGCGCCAACCGAGAAAGCGGTCACATCGGAAAAATTCTGGCTAAACGTTTGGTGCAGGACCGCTGTCGCGAGCGAACTCGCGCCGGTAGCCATGACCGGGTCATAGGCGCCACTGGCAATGGCCGAGTAGAACTGGGAAGAATCCAGATATCCACCGGCCAGATAATCAGTCAGAACCCCATGAGAGTTGACCACGGCGGCCTTCAAATCCCATCCGAAGTAGCTTCCATCCCACCCCACCGCAAGATGCCGCATTTTTGTCTGCCAGTCATCGGTGCGCCCGCCCGCCGATATGGCGCGATAACCGATCGTCGCGTTGGTCGCGGTCTGACCGGTAGCCGCCAAGTAAGGTGCGACGTAATTGTTCCAGAGCACCGGATTGTCAGTCGGAGTGGTGAGAAACGCCTGTGCCGGCGCGGCGTATTGCGCGGTCATGTCGAATTGGGAAATCAGAGCTTCGCCCCAGGCAGTGCCGCCATCGTGAAGGTCGAAGGTAGCCTTCAATAAACCGCTATCTCGAGTATATCCTGGAATGTCCTCAACCGTCGCCGCGTAGTTGAAGCGACAAGTAGTGTTCCCCCCCACCGTGAGCGGTGCCGCCAGCGCGCCTTGGCCGCAATTGCCATTCGCTTGATAATAGGGGTTGTACGATACTCCCAGCTGGCCAATGGTGATGTTCGCAGGCTCGGTGTTGGAGGTACGATTGTTGAAAAGATAGTTCGTCCCGTTTGCTGAAAATGGAAAGTATGCGCCCTGGCTGGAGACGGCGCGTTGCGATGCTTCGAGCTTATCTTGGAAATCGTGGCTGAACGTGAACAGAATGTTCCAGCCGTCATTGGTAAGATCACCGAATCCCTTGCTAACACCGGCGTTCCAGCCACCGCCACCGGATTGCTCCGGAATGGAAGCGTTGTAGTACGCGCTGCCTTCGGTCTGGTCTTTTTTGAGGACGAAGTTCACCACGCCGGCAATGGCATCCGCGCCGTACAGTGCTGAGGCGCCGTCGGTCAGTACTTCGACGCGCTCGACGGCATCGAGAGGGATACTACTGAGGTTCACTCCGAATCCTTCGCCCTGCACTGAGCCTAGCGTAAAGCCAGCTACACGTTGTCCGTCCACCAGTACCAGCGTGTACTTCGACGGCAAGGAATGTACCGCTGCAGTGGTGACGCCGCCGGCGCCACCGTTCACCGAACTCGACGCAGGTACGAAGCCCTGCATGCCAGGTAAATTCTGAAGAAGATCTGTCGCGGAGGTGAATCCTGTCTTTGCAATTTCGTCTGCACTCAAGATGGTGACCGGTAGGGAGGACGAGTCGAGTTTCTGTGCGATGCTCGAACCGGTTACCACTATTTCCGCTAGCTCGGAGGAAGGCGTTGGCTCGGTGGTTTCCGCGGCACCCGCAGTAAAACTGAGCAGCAAAGTACCCAACCCCGCGGCGATGCAGCGGACCGACCCACGCTCGAGACTGCTCAACGGCAACTCGACGCTAGAGGAACTCATTCCTCGGTATATATGCATCATGATCTCCCTAAATGTTCTGTTCTCGACTTGCTGCGCGGCGGGCCACTGTCGTAAGCAAGCGACGATCCGCACATTGCCTTGCGCGCGAAGTAGCTCTCGCTCGAGGAACGATACACAGGTGACGATAGAGGGCACGAAGAATGTCATGAGGGCGCAGATGCATGTTGTGAACAGCGGTTGTCGTGATGCGAGTGATGCAAATGCATCGGCTCAAATACTGATGACAGCTGGCAGCGCGCACTTTTATTCTGGGCCGCTTCAGATCGGCGTCGGCTTTGACGCGTCACGGCCACGGTGCGCGACGTCGAAAAGTACCAGGCTCGGGTTCGACAGCGCTGCAGTTGCCAAGACTGCCCGCCTCGACGCACTCACTACACCTAGGAAGCACTCATCCCCGAGAAAAGACTGCTCGTGTCAATCAATAACTCGAGGCGGCACTGTGTGCCACGATTGATGTCCTCTTCAGCAAAGATTAGCCAGGTTGCACTGCCCACCGATGCGGCTACTCGATCTCATAGCCCAGGGTCGGACCGAGTCAATTCACTTGGAGGATGGCCGAATGCTCCCCGGGGCAGAACGCTTTCAAAATGCCGTTCGGAACTGTCCGCTCCGCTACGTTCTCGCAGATGAACTCGCGCGCTGTGCGACCGAAATGGCCTTCTCGGATGGTGATCATCTGGTGTCGTGCCTTGATCTCATCCATGTTCCTGCGCGGTCACTGTGGGTTGAGTGGATCGACGCTGCACGTGGAAACGAATTGAAGGCGATTGCGGCGCAGAACTCACAAGGTGCGGGTGAAGCTCAGCGCGCCGGGGCACTGCTCACGGCATCGTCCGACGGGCGAGCCGGGCGGATTCGGACTTTCTGGTCGACACGCTCCGAACTCGCCTATGTCAGTCCCGTTATCGTGGACTTCGATCTCGACGGTATACGGGAGAACCTCGTATCGGCAGATCCTGTTGTATGGGCTGGTTGGGCTCAAGTCATCGCCCCAGAATCAGGTCTCGAGGACTTGTTAGAACATCTAAGGTTCCATTTCGACGAGGAGTGGGCCTCATACTATCGAGACCGATGCCAGACTCGGGAAATGCGAGAGGCGATATTGCGCCGCAACCTATCAGCCTGTGCTTTCGATCCGCCGATGTTGTTTGCCTTCATGCTCATGCTTTCGGCACGAAGTGCGTTGCCGCAGCGAGCGATTGCCGTTGATAAACTGAATCGAGCGCGGCGCCGCGCCGGAAAACCACCGCTGCTAGAACACATCGAAGTCTCTGCGCCGCTGTATTCCTCCTCGACAGCTGGCACGCCTGGAACGCGAGGGCCGGAGCGGCGTGGTCCGCGTCTGCATCATGTGCGTGGGCATATCGTTCGGCGCGGCGCTGCCGTGTTCTGGCGGGTACCGCACCTGCGTGGCAGTGCGCGTCTGGGACAAGTGCGGACTCGTACCGTCGAGCTTTCTTTCTCCCCCCGTGCAGGGTAACCGCGTCGTCGCCCAACAGGTTCCAGCGGGATGCGCAATAGAACGAGTGCGTGAAAACGTTCGATTGCCTGCTGACTGAAGCAATCCGGAAATTACCCGTGTCCCTGCTTCCCCATGCTTGCGAAATTAAAATCTTGAGCGACCCGGCTACGGATCTGGTCGTCAATGTCACGACCTATGAGCGCGTTCTAAAACGCACGCTTCTGTTTGCCATCGGCGAAGTGCGATGCCCACCGACGCATCCTCTGTTCAAAATGGGAGGTGGTCCCCAGAGTTGCCCGTACATCGACTTCATGCGTTCAAGCGTTATTCGTGCGACTGACAGCCACCCACCCGCCGTACTAACCGCGAATTGTGCAAATTTTCAGAATGTCGGTTCCACGTACCAGCGCCAGATTTTGGATAAACGGGGCGATTTCAATGATTGGATTGCGGTGTCACCGTCATTCTTAGGAGAACTCAGCGCCGATCGGGCGTCATCGAGCAGGGCGGCGGATGGAGTCTTTTTTGATAGGGAATTTGCGCCAATTACGCCGCGGCAATATATGGCGCAGCGGCACATCAATGAGGCGCTAAGCAAGGGGGCGGACATAACCGATCTTGCCTTCGATGAATATCTGGCGCACTTGGTCCAGTCTGTAGTCAGCAACGCAGACAGACATTGGCAAAAGCAGACGAAGCCGAAATCGAGTCATCGTCCTGCATGCGAAACCCATCGAAGAGATGCGGTGGAGGCGGTAAAGGAGCGTCTTGCGAAGGAATGCTGGGTCAATCATTCCCTGGCAAATCTCGCACGTAGCTCTCATTGTTCGATAAGCAAGCTGGTCCGCATTTTTCGAATAGAAACCGGCGTGAGCCTGCACGCCTACCAACAGCATGTGCGCATCCGAATGTCTTTGCAGTTACTCAAGGATTCGTCCTGCGATCTCAGCGAGATAGCTGTGCATTTAGGCTTTGCCAACCATAGCCATTTTACGACCGTGTTTCGACGGCAATTCGGCGTTACTCCATCACAGTTCAGGCAAGACCCTTCATCGAGCGTGGTGAAACGATTTGTCGAGACTCCGATTCGCGCGTCGCATGGGCTGCAGACGTGACATAACTCCCGTCATCGGCGCACATCGTAACGCCGCTCGCGCCGTTTAGAATCCCGTCTACGCCAAAATGACCCGGCCATTTGGTGATTGTGGCTACACCTTCTAAACTTCAGGCATGGAACTCCAACATAGTGTTTCGCTCAGTTCTTCGCTGCCATTATCCAAGGTGCGAGATCAACGCGCCGCTGCGCCTAATTCGGAGCTTTGGGTGATTATTTGGACGGCGGGCGGGTTGGTCTGGCTCTGTGTCGCTGTCGTCGGAATGCTCTGGGCGTGGCCGATGAGCGGAACCATGCAACGCGGCGAATACATGATTAGTAACAGCGCGCGTCTGCTGCATCATGGTCTGTTGTTTTTGCTTTCTGCTTTCGCCTATCGAATTGGGATCGGTCTGGGCTGGCCTGAAGCCGCATGGCCAAGAATCCGCGTAGTCTTCGCCAATGTCGTCCTAGCGCTGCTCGTCATCCGTATGGCTCCGTTTGTACTGTATGCATCTTCGGGCTTAATCGATGAAACCTGGCAACACGCTGTTGAAGAGGCCAGTCGCTTGTGGAGGCCGATGCACGCAAATGCCGCGCAATGGATGATGTTGCTTCGATTCTGGCTTCCCGCCTACGTGATAGGTCTTATCGCGGTCGCACTCGTCGTCACCTCGCGTCGCTCGCATCGCGACTCGGTGCGGCTCGCCGAAATGTCCGCGCAACTTGCCAATGCGCGAATGGCAACGCTGTCTGCCCAGCTACATCCCCATTTTTTATTTAATGCCTTAAATGCCATCTCGGGCCTCATCGCCGAAAGCCCGGCCCAAGCGGTTGAGACGGTTGCTCGGCTGGGTGACTTTCTTCGGATAGCACTCGAGAGCGCGAAAAATCCATGGACCTCCGTCGAGGCGGAAGTAGTCGGGGTGGAAGCGTACCTTGCGGTGCAGCAATCGCGGTTTCGCGACCGCTTGCACGTGAAATTGACAGTCGAATCTGAGTCACTGACTGCGCTCATTCCTGCGCTGCTGCTGCAGCCGCTCGTGGAGAATGCCATAGAACATGGTCTTTCTGATCCCGACAAGGATCTGGAAGTGACCGTTACGATTAGACGATCTCAAGATCGTCTCATTGTTTGCGTCGCAAATAGCAGACCGTCCATGCGCGCGCAACTCGAGCCGGTTTCGTTTGGGACCGGACTGTGCAATGTGAGCGCGCGACTCTTCGCAGCCTACAATGGCAAGGGCACAATCACCATTGGGCCCGATCCTGTTTGCGGAACCCGCGCCGAGCTGAACCTACCGGCGGCGGTCAAATACACCAGCGACGCGGCGGAGTACACAAATTAGCGCCAGCGCACAAACCGTCGACCCCGCGGCGTTGTCGGCGCTCATTGTCGATGACGAACCGATCGCGCGCCTTCGCGTCAGACTACTGCTGTCGCGCGACCCCCAGATCCGCATTGTTGGCGAGTGCACATCCGTTGCACATTATGAGCGATTGGACGCAAACATTGTTCCGGACTTGGTGTTCCTCGATGTGCGGATGCCGGAACGAGACGGCTTTGCGCTGCTGGAGATCTTTCACGCCCGGAAAATTCGCCCGTTCATTATCTTTGTAACGGCCTATTCGATGTATGCGCTGAATGCTTATGAAGCCGGCGCTGTCGACTACTTATTGAAGCCATTCGATGATGAGCGGTTTGCAAAGGCGTTGGGCAGGGCTAAAGCAGCCCTAGATGCCCAGCGAATTAGCCGCGAAACCAACATTAACGACCGAGAGATCGGCCCTCGGGCCCAGAAGACTGGGCACGACCGCCTCTTAGTCACAGAAGGCAATCGAATTTTGCTGATACCCACACTCGATGTCGAACTAATCCAGGTCGCTGGCAAACATGTGAAGATCTTCGTGCGGGACCATTGTTACCTCACACGGCAGTCGCTTCGCAGCGTCGAGGAGCGCCTTGACAAGCCCCGTTTCGTACGCGTCCACCGTTCGACGATCATTAATATAGAGCAGATCGTTGAGCTGCGGCCTCTGCTGCACGGCGATTGCGAGGTTCTGCTGAAGCGCGGTACGCGTGTCACCGTGAGCCGACGCTTCCGAGGGCGTCTACAAATATTTTCGTGACAGGCCCAAATGGGGCTTATGTGGGCGCGTCGAACAGAACCAGGTTGGTTCCACCGAGTCGTCGGCCACACAAAATGGCCCTTCCATCCGGCGACCATCGTGCGTTGACAAACTCCCCGGCGGCATTGGTCAGTTGCCGTACATTACTGCCGTCCCGATTCATCACGAAAATCTGGAAGCCGTTCGATGTGTGGCGCGAGAAAACAATCCGCTGACCGTCGGGCGACCAGGAGGGCCAGCCGTCGCTCGAGAATGTTCCCGAAAGATTGCGGTCATTTGAGCCGTCGGCGTTCATTAGAAAAATCTGCGAGACTTGGTCGTGTTGGCGGCGGTGCAAAATCATCTTGCCGTCAGGAGAAAAAGAAGCGTAAGTGAAACCGCCGCCGTGGGTGGTGGGTTTTAGGTCAGTGCCGTCCGGTCGGATGGTCGCAAGATCAATGGAATCGTCGCGTTTTTCACCAATGACGCGTTTGTCGTCCAACGCCTTGTCGGAGCCTTGTTCTTGCTCGGAATAATGGGTCGTGTTGAATAGTATCCGCAATCCATCGGGCGACCACATGGGATGAATGTTCTGACCAATGTCGCGGGTGACCTGCCGCTGATTGCCGCCATCGGCGTTGATCACAAAGATGTCCGAAATCGCGTTATGGATCGAAACGAACGCAATTTGCTTGCCGTCGTGTGACCATGCGGGTGAATCATCCTCGTCCGGACCACTTGTGATTTGGTGCATGGTGCTACCGCTTCCGCGTTCGGTCGCATCCAATATATGAACTTTTAGACCTCCGTGACGATTCGAGATCAAAGCGATTGATTGAGCGTCGGGTGACCAAGCGGCCTCATAGTCTATTAGACGGGTGAGTGAAGGTACTTTCTCCAGTGGGAAGCTTTGGTCCAGTTCAAGCGCCATTCCAAGACCGGCAAATAGCGCGAATATGCAAATGGCCTGCTTGAAGTGCATGTCGCTTCCCTTGTGCAAATTGGCCATGGCGGAGGCCTTAGTCATCGTGGTATTTCTCAGCTGATTGAATCGGATTGGGGCGGATCTTGGTCGGAGAAATCGGAACGACCCTCGCGTCCGCTATCTTCCATGGTTACAGATTACCAAACGCCGTGCGGTAGGCTCTAACGGCAAGTGCGCCGGTTTTGCCCTCGAAGTAGTTATCCCAAGCCCATTGCAATTCCGGATCTCCGTGGACGAACTGCGCTTCGAATGTTGAGAGATCTAGGATCTTTTTGAAGTCTTCGAGAGAACGCCCTTGATTGACCGCAGTATCTGCCTGATCCATGAGCGCTCTGAATAGATCCCGTTCCTGAGCCAAATATTCCTGGGTGAACTCAACCGGGCCATGTCCCGGCACGATTGCCGAGGCCTTGAATGTCATTAGCTTGTCCAGCGACGCGATCCAATCAATGTATTGGTCGGGGCCGCCGTAGGGTACCGGCGCTATGACCAAGTCGCCCGCAACCAGAATGTTCGCCTTCGGAATCCAAACAACCGTGTCACCGGGAGTATGGCCTGCCAGGTGTATAAGCTGAACTTCACACGCCCCGAGATTGATCTTCATCGAGGTATCGAACGTCACATTGGCCGGCACGTAGCGTGTCGCTTTGGCCTCGCGCAATACCGGCAAGACTTCGCGATAAGATCGCTTTGCGCGCTCGAGATTGTAACCGAGCAGGGGAGTCCCATTCGCGTCCATACCTTTCTCGGCCGCGTCTTTCAAACTTCGCAGCAGATCGTCGGCGTGCTGACCCTTAAGCTCTTCGATTGCCAGCGGGTCGCGCCGATCGGCGATGCTCGACGTATATTCCTGCTGGACGATAGTCACATCCGGAAAGGCATCCTGGTAGACATGATTGCCCATCACGTGATCGCGGTGGAAATGCGTGTTGATCACGTACCGAATAGGTTTGTCGGTGAGTTTACGGATCAGAGCCAGGTGCCGTTTCGACAGGTAGGTAGTGGGTGCATCGACGACGGCGACATCCTTGTCGCCGATGATGACCGTCGTGTTTCCATCCTCCCACTCGTGAGTCGTGTTATTTGAAACGAACGCGTAGACGTTTGACGCCAGCTGATCGATCTCCAAGTCGGCATCAACATGGTTGACATGGATGGGTCCTGCGACCGAATTCCGCCCGTCGTTTTCCAGAGCGCCCAGCGGCTCGTCGGGGGAGCTCCGTCGGATGCCGGCCGTGGACAAAACGCCGACGGCGGCAACGCACAACGTTATGAAGGCCAATCCGCCCACGGCACCCGCCGGTCGAGCCATGACGATCAGTCCCCGCAGAACGTGACGATCTTGGTGGGACCGGCACGAAGCGAACTGTCAACATAGCCGGCCATCAACTTTTTGGCATAGGAGCGGTCTGGATCCGCGATCAAGTTTCCGGCGTCGTGCACCCAGCCGGCAGCGCATTCCTCGGTGGAGTGGGCGCTGCCGGCGCATTCGAGCAAATTCTCATAGGCACGGCGATACCTATCAAAATCGAGTCTGTGCATTGGAGCGCCGTGCCCGGGTATGAGTATTTTGAAGTGCGCCTCCGCAAGATGTCCGAGCGCGTTCTTCCAGTGTTCTGGACAGGCGGTGTCCAAGAAAGGCACCGGCAAGGTAACAAGATCGCCGGCAACTAGTACCCCACTCGCTGGATCAAATACCCATACATCCCCGCCTGTCACCGCCCTGGTCTCCAGGTGCAGAACTAGATGTCGTCCGGCGATCGTCAACTGCTTGGTCTCGTCAATTACCTCGGTCGGCAATGCACTCGTTGCAGTTTCTATAATCGCCAGTTCGTCGCGCCAAGCTTGCGCCTTCGGATCGTCCGACGACTTTTGAATCTGCTTTTCGAGATACTCGGTATATCTAGCCAAAAATCCTTTAAGCGCATCTTTCAGAGCATCACTTGCATAGATTTGTGCGTCGGGATATATCGCGAGAATTCGCGCATCGCCTCCGATGTGATCCAAATGCCAGTGACTGTTTACGATTGCGCGAATCGGCAGATTCGCCCGCTGCGCGTACTCGACAATCTGCTGCGTATGCTGAACGTGGCGGCCGGTGTCGACAACGATCAAGCCATCTGGGGCATGAATCAAAACACTATTGCCATCCGGTTGCTGGCCAGGAATAAATGTTCCGACAATCAAGTCAATTCCAGGCGCAATACGCGTACCTTGCGCAGACGCTCCCGCGCAGTGCAGCGCGACCATGCAGCAAAACAGTAGGCACTGGGTCGTTGATCTTTGAATATGGGCTCTCACTGGGAACGACTTATTCCGACGCCGCGAGGTCATCCGATGCGGCTTCTGCTCCGCGTTCCGCGAGTGCGGGCGATTCGAAGTTGCGCGCCGGACTCCAGACGAAATCCGGTGCTTGACACGACGCGAGCGCCGGATTCCAACACGAACGCCAGCACGCCCCGACCCTCGCGTTGCGCGAAAGAAACGCGTTGCAGGTTCAAGAGAACGGCACGACTGATACGAACAAATCCAATATTCGCCAGCAGTGCTGACAGGCGCGTTAACGAGTCCCGGTTCATGTAGCGTTCTGATCCAACATGAATCTTAACGTAGTTGCTGTCAGCCTCGATGTAATCGATGGCGACTGGAGAAAAGAAATATATCCGCCCCGCCCGCTCGCCCACCAAACGATCGCGCTGCCCAAGTTGACGAGAGTCAGCATATAGAGTGGCCGACTTTTCAACGGTGGGTACTCTCTTGGCAGCAGGACGGTGGACCGCTCGTCGCTTACCCGGGCTCGCTCGCTTGAGAGCCAACGCAAGCCGATCGGCGGAGATTGGTCTGGTGAGATAATCGACTGCCACGGACGACAGCGCTTGCGCCGCATACCGATTATCGCGACCGACCATGATCGTTGCGGGGCGCTCGTGATCATCCAGGGCGCTTAAAACATCGAATCCCGTCATATCCTTAAGTTCGCACGCCAGCAATGCGATATCGGGCCGATACAGGCGTATCTGCTCTACCGCCTCGGCGCCGGACTCCACAACGATCAGATTGCCAAGTCCGCCGCGCGAGTGGCACTGTTCAACGAGCGTGTCTCGTTCGCAGGACTCGTGATCAGCAATTAAGACGCGCATGGGGACAGGTCAGGCGACCAGCCTTGCCGCATTGTCCACAGGCAGAAGACCTTTATGCAGTGATAAAAGGTAAAGGTACGCAACTGTATATCACGCGGTTCCATAAGATCATCCTAAAGGTCGCGTGGTTCGGGGCGCAAGCCGGCAAGCCTGAGCGGAGCGGAATGCGGCGCGAACGGCATGAAACGAGCGTCCTAACGAATGAAACGCGTCGCGCGCAGAGTTCGAAAAATGGATATTGTTTTATGTCTATCCCGCTCACGCCAATACAAGTCCGGCTCGCGACGCAGATGAATGACTTCGATGGCCGCCCACACATCGCGCATGATTACGTCTTACTTAGCTGGCGGACGAGTCGTTCAAACCAATCGACCGGCCCTTTACTCTAATCAGCGGTCACAGCGCTTGGCGGCTTATTAAGGAATTGATGACTTGGCGCCTGCATTCGCTCCGATTGTTACTGTAAAAGAACGCTGGGGAAATGGGTGCAATCTGCCTCGGCACCGACACGAGACTGGGTACGTCTGCGTCGTCTTGTCGGGCGGATTCGAAGAAGCTGGCGACTGTGGCCGCAGGATTGCTCGTGCGGGTGACGTCAACTGCCATGGGCCCTATGACGCCCACTGCGATCGGTTTCTGGTGAGTGGCGCCGAGACCATCAATTTCGACCTGCCGAATTGGGCGGCTCACCCGACTGCTTTCTGCCGCGTACCCGACCCCGACCTGATTGTACGCACGGCCGAGTGGGACTACGTCGCGGCTCGCGAATTGCTCCTATCGCTGTTAGAGCCGGTACCGTGCACTGTGCGCGATTGGCCCGACGAGTTGGCGATCGATATTCGTCGGTACCCCGAACTCTGTTTAACCGAATGGGCAGAGAACAGAGGCATCGCCCCGACCAGCGTCTCACGTGGCTTTCGTCGCGTCTACGAGGTCTCGCCGAATGCATTCCGTGCGCAAATGCGTGTTCGCAGTGCGTGGCACAGCCTAGTCAACACCGATTTGCCGTTGGCGATGGTTGCCATGGACAACGGCTTTGCGGATCAGGCGCATATGACTCGTGCCGTGACGATCGTCACCGGACGGCGTCCCTCACAGTGGCGTCGACTTGGGCTAAGTAGATTCAAGACGTAGGCACGCATCGAGCGCAAGCTGCGGCGATGAAGAAACGTCACGCTCGCTACTCGATTGCCGCACTCGCTACCTTGGTCACACTCTGGGCTCCGATGGTCTCCATCGCTGGAGCTGATGCCGTCTTGGGGTCCGCAAGGGCCGCCGCTGGTGTTCGCGATTCGGCTTATGTCGGCTGCATCAGCCTCTCCGGATCTGAGCAGGGCAGTGGGCTGAGCGGCCGCTGGTCCAAGCTCATTGACCTGGCAACGGGCAAGACGCGAGAAGCGTCGAATTTCGGCGTTTTCTCCAAAGCTGCGGTATGGGACGGACGCCGCGCCTGGCGCCAGGACATGTCTGGCGGCGTGCACGCGATCGACTCAGAGTTCATGCGCAGCGTCCATGTGACCGACGCTTGGCTGGCACAATTCGGCTACCTGAGGCGCAATGCACTTGGAGCCGCGTTGGAGCTGCTCGAGGATCGCGAGGCGGAGGGGCGCAACTTCACCGTCGTTCGGGCGGTGCCACCACAGGGGCAACCAGTGGAGCTTTGGTTCGACAAGGATACAAGCCGCCTCGCGCGAACCGTCCAGACCATGACGATCAATGTACGGACCATTCGCTACGATGACTACCGAAAGGCGCAGGGGCTTTTTATTCCTTTCAAGCTCACTAGCGACTACGGAAATGCCGCAGACGTGATTCAGATCGAACACGTCGATAGGGTCGGCGCAACGGCCGACGACTTTGGGCGGCCTCGGACCCCCGACGATTTTACGATTGCCGGCGGAAAATCTGTCGTCCCCATCGAGTTTGATGGCGAGGTCAGCGTCGAGGCCATGCTCAATGGTCGAGGGCCGTTCGCTTTTATCCTCGACACGGGCGGCCACGACATTCTGACGCCCGATGCGGTCGCTGCGCTCGGGCTAAAACCGGTCGGCGCCGGTACGAGCGGTGGAGCTGGCTCTGGCACAGTGTCCGAGCAGTATGTGCGCGTAGACCGTATGCAGATCGGGGGCATGACAATGCGCAATCAGCCGTTCACGGTAATCGCACTTCAATACGACACCGTGGAGCGTGGCGCCAGGCCGCCACTTGCAGGCATCCTTGGTCTTGAACTATTTGAGCGATTTGCGATGCAGCTCAACTATCGCGAGAAGACACTCACGTTTGAGCCGCTATCGAGCTACCAACACCGGAGCGACGGAATCGCGGTTCCAATCTACTTCAGCGACGATATGCCGCTTCTGGTCGCAAAAATCGATGACTTATCCGGCGATGTGGCTATCGACACGGGAAATTCCGGAACGCTCGTCGTTCAAGGAATTTGGGCGGAAAAGCACGGGCTTAAGCAACAATTGACGAGCGGATTTCGATCGCTCGGCTTCGGCATGGGCGGAGCGTCTTCTAACTGGTCTAGCCGCGCCGATTTCGAAATCGCTGGGCACCGCTTCGAGCGGATCATTGCGCACTATGCAGCTGACAGCAAAGGCGCTTTCTCTTCACGCACGGAATCCGGCAATCTGGGAAACGATATCCTCGCTAATTTTACGCTCGACTTCGACTACGGGAACGGTCAAATCTGGTTTGAGCCGGTTCCAAGTCCTGGGCAGAAGCCTTTCGGCAGAGCGGGCGTAACTACAATCAAGGAGCGCGCCGAAGCATTCAAAGTCGTCGCAGTCGCAGCGGGGTCGGCAGCTGCCGACGCGGGCCTCAAAGTCAACGATCAAATCGTTGCTGTTGATGGAACGCCGTCGACACAATTATCGGGCTGGGATTTC